>Ga0183099_1000019_pt1 | contig 211366 bp, 180 predicted proteins | sample Biomet1_FD_127788 | JGI IMG/M metagenome (GOLD analysis project Ga0183099, IMG submission 127788) | Microbial communities from bioreactor (seeded with anoxic lake sediment) at LBNL, California, USA - Biofuel metagenome 1 | ecosystem: Engineered > Bioreactor > Anaerobic > Unclassified ...
ATGCCTCCCCTCAGATTCAGGGAGGCATCCATCTGTGCCGTGTGATATGATTCAGTCAACTTGTCCAGAAAACTGGGTACACATCACAACGAGACGGTTCTTTTTATTTGATGAGATGGAGGAGGTCAGTGATGGCGGAAGCCACGCCGTCATCGCGACAATCCCTCGTCACGAAGGTGGCAACCTCTTTGACGGAAGGCAAGGCGTTAGCGGAAGCGACCGAGGTGAATTTCCGCAGCATCGAGATGTCGTTATCCCCGTCCCCGAAGCAGTAGACATCTTCCGGCTGAAGGCCTAGATAAAGGCGCAGCCGTTCGACCATGGCGCCTTTCGACGCGCCTTGAGGAAGGATCTCGAAATACGGCGGAGCGCTTCGGGAAGCGAAATATCGCTTCTCTTCCTCCGCGGTCAGATGGAGGTTTTTGGAAATCTCCGGGTCCGAGGCGACCATGATTTTCTGGATCTTGATGGTTTCGTCGTTCCGATGGTCTTCCTTCAGAAAGTTTATCTGATTCGTCATGTGGTTAAGGCGTTCCTCAATCTTGAGGAAGGGGCTCTGGCCGAAGACGATGAGGTTGTTGTGCTCCCCGAAGGCGTAGACGGTGACGCCGGGAATGTGGCCGTAATGGTCGTAGAAATAGTAGACATCGTGCGGCTTCATCGGCTGATCGTAGAGGAGCTCGCCCTCGAAGGAATAGATGGCCGAGCCATTGCTGACGATTTCGTATTTCTTTCCGGGAACGAGGGTTTCGAGATATTGCTTGGCTCCGATGAAAGGTCTCCCCGAAGCGAGGCAAACGGCGTCCCCTTGCCTAAGGAGAGCGTTGAGGGCCGCCTTGGTTTTGGGGCTCAGGACCCGGTGTCCGAAGGGCAGGATGGTGTTATCGATATCAAAACAGCAGAGTTTCATTGCAAAAACCATCATACGTGAAAGGGCGGAAAATAGAAGGCTTTTGATCGTAATGCCGGAAGAAAACGCTTCGAAAAAGACGAAACCCTGATCTTGCCTCTTTTTGTTGAGCAAAAAAGGAAAAAATGAGTCCTCCGCTTTAGACCGGTTAAACAAGAAAGCGAGGTGGTTCCCTTAAGGGAAAAAGAGGCTATACTATTGCGTATGGAAGATGTAATTATCATTGGTGCGGGTGCCGTAGGCGCTTTCATTGCCAGAAGCCTTTCCCGCTTCCAAGTCTCGGTCTTAGTGATTGAGAAGGAAAACGACGTTGGCGACGTTACTTCGATGGCCAACTCAGCCATCGCTCACTCGGGATACGATCCCGAACCCGGAACGAAAAAGGCTCTCTTCAACGTGGCCGGAAACCGGATGTTCCCGCAGTTATGCAAGGAACTCGACGTTTCCTTTGGCCAGGTCGGAACCTTGACGGTGGCGACGGAAAACGAACAACTAGTAATGCTTCAAGACCTTCTCGAGCGTGCCAAGATTAACGGCGTGCCCGCCCAGCTTCTCTCCGCTGAGGAAGTCAAAAAGGCCGAGCCGAATATCAACCCCGAGGTCAAAGGGGCGTTGCTATGCCCGACCGGCGGCATCGTCAATCCTTTCACGCTCGTGGCCCACGCGATGGAAAACGCGATGGATAACGGTGTCAAGTTGGCCCTCGGCGAAGAAGTGACGGGAATCGCCAGACAAGGCGGTTTTTACCACGTCACGACCAATAAGAAAACTTACGAGGCCAAAGTCGTCGTGAATGCGGCGGGCCTCCATGCCGATGACATCGCGCGGATGATCGAGCCGGTCGAATGGAAAATCCTCCCGCGCAAAGGCGAATACTACGTCCTCGATCACTACGCGCCGGGACTCGTTAACCATGTGCTCTTCCCGCTTCCTAGCGCCAAGGGCAAAGGCGTCCTCGTCACGATGACGACCAGCGGCAACTATCTCGTTGGCCCTTCGAGCGAGTACGTTAACGACAAAGAAGACACGGCGACTGACGTAATGACCCTCGCCTCGGTCAAAGCCCAAGCGATGAATCTCGTCCCGAAAGTTCCCTTCAATCAGGAAATCCGGGTCTATGCGGGCATTCGCGCGACTCCCTCGACCCACGATTTCATTATCGAGCCTTCGAAGAAATTTTCGGACTTCATCAACGTGGCCGGCATCGAAAGTCCAGGCCTCGTGAGCTCTCCGGCCATCGGAGAATACGTCGCGACGAAACTGGTCGGAGCGGTCCTACCGCTTCAGGAACGCGCCAACTACAAGGCCTGGGTCCGTCCTTACGTGAAGCCCCTCTCCATGCCTCTCGAGGAGAGAAACGCCCTCATTAAGAAAGATCCTCGCTTCGGCGAGATGGTCTGCCAATGCGAGAAAGTCTCGCTAGGCGAAATCTACGACGTCCTCTCGCGTTCGGTTCCCTGCTTGACGGTCAAAGCCCTCAAGAAGAGAACGCGAGCCGGTTTTGGCAAATGCCAAGGCGGTTTCTGCCAGCCTCAGGTCATCCGCCTTTTGGCCGCTTATTACCACGTCACTCCGCTCGAGGTCCTCTATGACCGGGCCGGAAGCCAGATTGTCAAAGACGAGACGAAGAAGGAGGCCAAATAGCATGATTACAAAGGATTTGGTCATCATCGGCGGTGGCAGTGCTGGCATGGCGGCCGCAGTCGGCGCTTTCGATGCGGGGGTCAAGGATTTGCTCGTCATTGAACGGAGCCCCTTCTTAGGCGGCATTCTCAACCAATGCATCCATAACGGCTTCGGCCTCGGCGAATTCAAAGAAGAACTCACTGGGCCCGAATTCGCCAATCGCTTTATCAAGCAGGTCGAAGAACGAAAGATTCCCTTCGTTCTCAATTCGACCGTTACCGGCCTCACCAAAGAGAAAGTCATAACATACACCAATGATAAGGAAGGCGTCGTCCAAGTGGAGGCCAAGGCCATCATCATGGCCACGGGTTGCTACGAAAGAAGCGCCGGAGCCATTGGGATTCCGGGCGAACGTCCAGCTGGCATTTTGACCGCTGGCCAAGCCCAACTATTCCTCAACGAATACGGGTATCTCTGTGGTCATCGTATCTTCATTTTGGGCTCAGGCGATATCGGTCTCATCATGGCCCGACGTTTGACTCTCGAGGGGGCCAAGGTCCTCGGAGTGGCGGAGATCATGCCTTGGAGCAACGGCCTCAATCGAAACCTGGTCCAGTGCCTTTATGACTTCAATATTCCGCTGTATCTTTCGCATACGGTGAGCAAGGTCATTGGCCATGGCCGACTAGAGAGAATCGAGATCAGCCAGGTTGACGAAAAGATGCAAGCCATTCCAGGGACGGAGCAGTCCTTCGACGTCGATACCTTGATCCTTTCGATTGGTCTCGTACCGAATAACGATTTGCTGAATTCGATTGGGGTTCCGACTTCCCGGAGCCGGGGAGCCATCGTCAACGAAAACTTCGAAACGCCGCTTGAAGGAGTCTTCAGCTGCGGAAACGTTCTTCATGTTCACGACCTAGTGGATAATGTGGTTTCCGAAGCCAGAGAAGCCGGCAAAGCAGCGGCGGCCTTCATAGAGGGCAAACTCCCTTCCGAGGGCAAACAAATCGATGTTATCCCCGGCGAGGGCGTAGGCTATGTCGTTCCGTCCAAGCTATCCTTGAAAGGCGAAGCCGATCATTACCTTTTCAAGTTCCGGGTCAAGAAGCCTTCTAAGAATGTCTATATAGATTACAAAGTTGATGGGAAAACCGTTAAGTCAGTGTTTAAACCCGTGATTATTCCTAGCGAAATGGAAATTCAGCCAATTGCTAAGAATTTACTAGAAAACGCCCAGATATCTATCGAAGTATCTCTGCGTCAAAAGGAGGTTTGATTATGCCAGTTACTGAACTTATCTGCATAAATTGCCCTCGTGGTTGCCATCTCAAGGTTGATGAGAAGCTTAACGTGACCGGCAACTTCTGTCCCCGCGGGGCCGCTTACGGAAAACAAGAAGTCACCAATCCGGTTCGCACCGTCACCTCGACTGTGCGAATTGACTGCGCCGATTTGCCTCTTTGCCCCGTGAAGACCGTCACGCCTACCCCCAAAGGCAAGATGTTTGATATAATGTCGTCAATTGACAAGGTCAAACTCGTCGCTCCAATCCACGTCGGAGACGTTGTTATCAAGGACGTTTGCGGGACTGGAGTCGATGTCGTCGCTTGTCGGGACATGGAGAAAATCGGATGAAGGTTTTGATCGCTTCGGATATCCACGGTCGCCTCTTGGCCGCCCGAAAACTCGTTGCTGCGATTGAGAGTTTTGGGGTCGACAAAATCGTTCTTTTGGGCGACTACCTTTATAACGGCCCCCGCAACGGCGTTCCCTCCGATTACGATGGGATGGCCGTCGCCAATCTTCTTAATCCTTTGGCCGAAAAGATCATCGGCGTTAGAGGCAACTGCGATGCCAAAATCGACCAAGACGTTCTTTCGTTCCCCCTCGAAGACCGCAGGTCCGTGAACCTCAATGGCTTCACCTGCGTTTTGCTGCACGGGGACAATTTCGTTCCCTCTTTCGTCAAAGCCGCGAAAGGGAACATCGTGATGTCGGGTCACACCCACTTGCCGGTTCTCGAGGAAAGGGAAGGAATCATTTACCTTAACCCTGGCTCCCCGAGTTTCCCTAAAGGTGGCAATCCCGCAAGCTTTGCTCTTTTTGTCGATGATAAGCTCAGCATTTTGGAACTTGATACGCTCAAGGTCATGAAAACGTTTTCTCTTACGAGATAAAACTAGTTTTATCCTTATTGGCACCCTATAATGACGATAGAGCGTTTTCGAATAAACAATCTCGCGAAAACCCCTTTTGGAAGGAATTATTATGAGCGATAAAATCCGTCTGTTTGCCCTCGGCGGTCTCGACGAGGATGGCAAAAACTGCAATGTCGTTGAAATCAACGGTGACATTTTCGTGGTGGGCTGTGGTATCAGGTATCCTGATAAAACCATGCCTGGCATCGATTACGTCATACCAAACCTCGATTATCTAAAGGAACACAAAGACCACGTCAAAGCCTACTTTTTGACCCACGGCCACGATGATGAGATGGGCGCTTTGGCCTACCTCTATAAAGATGTTCCGGCCCCGGTCTACGGGTCGCGGGTTACCCTAACGATGCTCAAGATTTTCACCCAGCACGTCAACCTTGACCCCAAAATCTATGATATGCATTTCGTCGAACCTTCTTCCACCTTTATGGTGGCGGGTCGGCAGATTTCCTATTTCCAAACCTCGCATAACATCGCCCAATCGAGCGGTGTCGCCATCGCGACCACTTATGGAAACGTGGTCTTCTCCAGCGATTTCGTGGTGGAGAACAACGCTTCTCCTAACTACCTCCACGACATGAATGCCATCGCCAAGATCTCCGAGAAGCCGACTTTAGCTTTGCTGACTGAATCGGTTTATTCTTCCCACGCCGGCTATACGGCCCCGGATTACAAACTGACCCCCATCATCGAACAGACGGTCAAGGATGCCGAAGGCCGGGTCTTTATCGCCGTTTTCAGCCCCAACTTCTACAACATTGACGAAGTCATCACCCTTGCTATCAACTCGAAAAAGAAAATTATCCCCTTCGATGAGGAGACCGCCAACACGATCGCGGCTATGCAAAGTTGCGGCCAGCTTCTCATTCCGAGGGACAATTTTGCCCCGATCGACGACTTGAACCGTTTCCGGGCCCGCGACATCATCGTTTTGATGCTCGGATACAGCGTTCGCCTTTATTCGAAGATCGCCCTTTTGGCGGCGGGACAGAACGAAGGAAGACAAGTCAACCTGAACGAGACCGATACTTTCGTCGTGGCCTGCCCGAGCAACGACAACACCGAAATCGAAGCGACGGACGCCCTCGATGAGCTTTATCGCAGCGGTTGCCACGTCCTCAACGTCCCGAAGAAGAAGTTCCTCCGCATGCACGCCTCGGAAGAGGATTTGAAAATGATGATCGGGCTCTTCAAGCCGAAATACTACATACCGGTCAAGGGCTTTTTCAAAGACTTGCTCCATAACGCCCAAGTGGCGCTCTCCATGGGCATCAACCTGAATCATCAAAACGTCTTCTTGCTGGAAAACGGCTTATCCATTATCCTCGACGAGACCGGAGGTCGTCTCTTTGACGAGAAAATCCCTCACGGCGACGTCATGATTGACGGTATCGGGGTCGGGGACGTTGGAACCAACGTCATCGCTGATCGCCAGAAACTCGCCGAAGGAGTGGTGGTTTTGGCCCTCACGATTTCGAAGAGCCGCAAGAAAATCGTCGCGGGACCGGACGTGCAGATGCGCGGACTCGTCTTCGTGAAAGACGCCGATGCCATTCTCCGCGACGTCAGCAAGATTTTCGTAGCCACCGTCGAAGAAAATCTCGTCCAACCGGGATATGATCTCGATGGGATTAAGCAAAACGTTTACGAAAAGTGCCTCCGGGCCATCCGTCGCCAGACCGGCAAGGAGCCGATGGTGCTTCCCCTCATTGTCGAAGTTGCCTAGTCTTTTTCTCCTTTTTTTCTTTTAGAAAAACCGTCTTCAACCTACAATAAGAGACATGAGCCTCTCCGCAAAGAAGACATACACACGAAAAAACATCAATCAAGCCTTTGGCGTCTGCTTGATTCTCTTTTCGCTTTTGTGTCTGCTCTCGGCCGGAACGAAGCTTTTTTGGGGCCTGGCTGCCGGTATTTGCTATCTCTTTGGCGTTGAAGGCCTTTACCTTATCGTTCCTTTCATCATGTTCGCCGGAATCGTTTTAGCGATCCGAGGCAACTGGGAAAAGCCCGATATCACCGGCCGCGTCGGTTACGGCTTCACGCTGGCATCGCTCGGTATCGGGATGTTCTGGAGCCATTTCGGGCTTGGAGGCGAGGAGAGAAGTTCGGACTTTTCCATCTTCCGGGACGCTTTCCAAAAATACGAGACCAACCGGGTCGGTTATTACACGGCCAATGATCTTGGCGGCGGCGTCATCGGGTATTTCTTTTCGGCCGTCTTCGTGAAACCGGGCTTCTGGCTCCTATGCCTCTTGGCCGTTTTCCTGATCTTGGCCGGCCTTTTCATCATTTTCCTTCCGTTCATCAAGAAGTTCTTCCGCTTCCTCAAAGGGAGAGCGGCCTTGGCTAAATCGCGGCGCCAGAACGAGAAAGAACGGGCCGCAATGGAACGGGCTTATAACCCCTCCCCTTTGCCCAGTCCTTCCGAGCCTTTTTCCGACCGGGCGCTTCTCGAGGCTCCGGCCAGCAGTCCTTTCGGGGGCGCGCCGAGTCCTTTGCAGCTTTCGGCTCCCTCGCCTTCGCCCGCTTTGCCGCCCGAACCCTCCGTTCCTTCCCGGGTTGATCTTTATGCCGCGGCCTCCATCAAGAATCCGCTGCCCCAGGATTTGACCACCCCCGAAGCTTTCGCTCCCCGGGCTTCCCTTCCTCGCGCCCAACTCTATTCTTCGGGACTCCAAGAGGCCGTCTTCCTTCCGGACGGGTCTTTTGGTACCTCTCCGGCGAAGCCCGCCGCCATGCCTTCTTCTCTTAACGCCATCAAAGACCCCTATTTCTCTTCGCCCGCTCCGGTTCCGCCAAAACCCATCCCCGCGCCCTCGGTTCCTCTTCCGAAGCCTGACCCAACCTTTCTCAATGAGGTAAAACTGGGCGAGCCCATCCCCGCGAAACCCGAGCCCTCGCCCGTCATAACGGCTCCCGAGGTCGTCGAACCGGTCACTCCGGTGAAACCGCACCTTCTCCACGCCGAAACCCCGGAACCCTCCGTCGAAGAGATGTCGGAGGAGTCTTCCGAGTTGATTCCTTCCAAGGAAGCCCCGTTCGCTTCCCGAGTCGTCCCGGAACCTGTCGTCGCCAAGCCCGAACCTCCGAAGCCTTTCAACCCGGTCAACCAGCCTTCCGCCGTCGCGCGGCCCCAATACGTTTTCCCCACTATCGACCTCCTTATGAACGCGGTAGATAACGGAAACGCCGAGGAAGTCCGCGCCGATTGCGAGAAGACCAAAGTCACCGTCGACCGTTGCTTAGGCGATTTCCGGGTCGGCGCCCATGTCGAGTCTTTTACCATCGGTCCTTCGGTCACCCGTTACAACATCATGTGCGACCCCAACGTGTCCGTCACGACCATCGGTCGGTACATCGGAGATATTTCTCAGCGCCTCAACGGCGCCCCGACCCGCTTCCAGGAAGTCGTGAGGGGACAGAACACTTCGGGTCTCGAAATTCCGAACAAAGTCACGACCCGGGTGAGTCTCCGGGAAATGATCGCGGCCCTTCCTAGCAGCGAAAGGGACAATCTCGTCATCCCTTTTGGCAAAACCATCAGCGGCGAATGCCTTAGCAGCGACTTAGCGCGTTTCCCCCATATGCTGGTCGCCGGTTCCACCGGCAGCGGCAAGTCCATCTTCATGCATGGCGTCATCATGTCTTTGATCATGCGCAATCGCCCGGAAGATCTGAAACTTATCCTGATCGACCCGAAACGCGTCGAAATGAGCAACTACGAGGATATCCCTCATCTTCTGTGCCCCATTATCAAGGAAGCGGTCCAAGCCAAGGTCTGCTTCGACAAGCTCATCAAGGAAATGGATCGCCGCTACAGCCTCTTTGAGTACTCCCATGTCCGCGACATCCGTCAATTCAACCATGACTACGCGCCAGCCCATCAGCTTTCGCCCTTGCCTTTCATCGTCGTGGTGGTGGACGAGTTCGCCGATTTGGTCGATACCTGCAAAGAGATTTCCGAATCGGTGGTCCGCATCGCCCAAAAGGCTCGCGCTGCCGGCATTCATCTTATTATTTCGACGCAGCGGCCATCGGTCGACGTCATCACCGGCGTCATCAAAGCCAACTTGGCCTGCCGCGTTGCCCTTCGCGTCCAGTCGGCCATCGACTCTCAATGCATTCTTGGCCAAGGCGGAGCCGAAGACCTCGCCGGCTACGGCGACATGCTGATCGATTGCGAGGTAGCCTTCCGCGGCGGGTTCGTCCGCGCCCAGGGAGCCTTCGTCGACACGAGCGAGCTTGACAGTGTGTGTGCCTTCATCAAGAAGCAGCAAGCGGTGGTTTATGACCCGAACTTCCTTGATCTCGTCGACCACGCGGCCGAAGAGGCCGTTTCGCCCGATGAGGCCGCCTCTCGCCAGGAGATCAAAGCCTCCGACGATGAGGAGTACTATCAGCAACTAAAAGCCCAAATCATGACCCGCCAATACACATCTATCAGCCGCATCCAGCGCGAAAACGGGTTGGGTTTCCCGCGAGCGGGCCGCCTCTTTGCCCGTCTCGTCGCCGAAGGCGTCGTGGCATCCGAACCCGACACGCCGGGTTCCTCCAAAGGTTGCCGCGTTCTCCTGCATGTCGATTCCAATAACAACCACCCGGTAGCGGGTTCCACCGACTCCTATAAGAATCCTAACGACGGCCACCTCGGAGAGCAATGATGGGCATTGGAACGGATATCGTGCAGATCAGTCGCGTCTCCCTGAAGGATTCTTTCCTTCGCGGCGTCTTAAGCCCCAATGAGTTGACTCTTTTTCCGCATGAGGCCGACCAAGCCTCTTTCGTCGCCGGCCGCTTTGCGGCCAAAGAAGCTTTCCTGAAAGCCCTGGGGACCGGTCTATCTGGGGCCAAGATGAACGAGATTGACGTCGTTTACGAAGAAAGCGGTCGTCCAGTCATCGTTTTTCAAGGGAAGCGTTATTCCGTTTCGATTGCCCATGACGGAGGCTACGCCATCGCGGTGGCGCTTGTGGAGTAGTCATGAAAGATACCTTTACCTCGGCCCGTCTCGTGGCCGAAGATCTCATTCGACTCATCGTTTTCTCCTCGGTTCCTTACGAACGCCTTGACGTCACGCTTGTGAAAGACCACGTCAAAGAAGAGAAAATCGTGGCCACGAAAACGACCTCGACTGCTTCTCTCGTCGTGGTGGATTTTCGCCTCAAAGAGCCTTTGCCTCTTGGGCACAGTTACGCCTTATCGATTCCGTCGTACGGTCTTGTCCCTCTTGACGTTAGTGAGGGCACTAGTTTCCCTTCTTTCGACGAGCAATTCTTTTACGAAGGAAACGATTTAGGCAGCACTTATCTGCCCGAACGGACCACATTCGTCTTATGGGCCCCTTTAGCGAGCGCGGTTACGCTCAAGATCCGGAAGAAAGGCCAGACGGAGTGGAGTTATTTCGAAATGGTCCGCTTTCCGAAAGGCACCTATCGCTTCATCGCTAGCGGCGATTATGAGGGCGCATCGTATCTCTATTACGTCAATAATAGCGAAGTCACTTCGGTGGCGACCGACCCTTACGCCAAGGGATCCCTTCCTAACGGAGAGGCCTCCGTCGTCATCGACCTCGGACGTCTCATTCACCCCAAGAGGGACGCTTTGCCAATCCTAAACTGCGCGACCGACGCCATCGTTTACGAAGGCAATGTTCGCGATCTCACGATCGACCGGCACACCAATATCGTCCATAAAGGAAAATTCCTGGGTCTCGCCGAACCTGGCAGGAAGACCGATGGGGGCAACCCGGCCGGCCTCGATTACGTGACCTCCTTAGGGGTGACCCATCTTCAGCTCCAACCCCTTTTCGATTTCAAGACCGTCGACGAGAAAGACCCTTTGAAGTCCTATAACTGGGGCTATGATCCCGCCCAATACTTCGTTCCCGAAGGCTCCTTTTGCTCGGACGTCGAGGATCCTTATTCGCGTTTAGTTGAACTTCAGCAACTCGTCTCCGCCCTCCATGAGAAGGGCCTTCGCGTCTCCATGGATTGCGTTTACAACCACGTCTATGAATACGCCACGAGCGTTTTCGAGCGTTTGGTCCCGAATTACTATTTCCGGCGGAAGCCTAGTGGCAAGATGGCCAATGCCTCCTATTGCGGGGACGACATGGCCACCGAACGGCCGATGGTCCGAAAGATGATCGTCGATTGCTGCCGCTACTGGATTGAGACCTTCGGCATCGACGCTTTCCGTTTCGACCTCATGGGAATCATGGACCAAACGACGATGAAGGACATCGCCAAGATGGCTAAGGAACATGACCAGTCTTTCCTTCTTTATGGCGAAGGCTGGAGCGTGGGAGCCGAGGCCAGCGAGCCTCTGGCCTCGATGGACAATTTTAAGAATCTCCCCGAATACGCTTTTTTCAATGACCACTTCCGCGAGAGCTTCAAAAAATGGCTCACCGGGGATTTAGGCGAGGCTGCTTATCAAGCGGTGGCCCATTCTTACGCCTCCAGCGCGGTGGACTTCTACGAGAAGCCCCGTTTCCTGTCGGCGGAGCAGACGATCAATTATGTCGAATGTCATGACAACGAGACGTTTTTCGACTACGTTTCGATGCGGCAGAGCGGTTTATCTCTTTCGGATAAACTGGCCATTTGCAAGCTCGGACTCGCCTGTGTTTTGACTTCCTACGGCATTCCTTTCGTCCATGCGGGCGAAGAAATCGGGCAATCGAAATTCGGCAAGGGCAACACGTATAACCTCCCTGATATTTTTAATAAATTTTCATATCGTCTGCTCGATGAGAGAAAACCGATGTATGATTACTTTAGAAGCCTTACGAGATTCCGCAAAGAGGCCCGCTTCCTTCACGCTTACGACCCCCGCGTCATCGATGGGCTCCTCAATATTGAACCTCTTGAAAAGGGCGGGCTGAAAGTGTCCTTCCTCGACAAGAACCTTATCTCTCCTTTCCTAGACATCGTGTTGCTTTTCAATCCTTCCTCCGAGAACGTCAGCTACGATCTCGGGTCGGATTACTCGGTCGTGATGGATGCGACGGGATATTTCCCGAAAGCGTCTGTCAAGGTCATGCGGGCCCTTATTCCTCCGCATACGTTCCTGGCCTTTGCGCGCTGACAGGAACCACCTCCCCCACATAGATCTTTTAGGAGTGACATTTTTATGATCAGCAGTGTTTTCGTTTCTGGCCGCCTTGGCAAAAAGATAGGCGGCTATCGTTACGTCGAAGTCGATCGCTCGGTCCCTAATGCCGATGGCCATTATGAGACGGACCACTTTCTCGTCCGTTCCTCCGTTGGCGAGGATTCCTCGTTCATGACGCTTCCGCTTGGGAGCTACATCTGCTTCAAAGGGCGCCTCGAGCAAGACCAGGAAAAGGGCTTAGTCATCGTCGACGAAATCGACGAGATCTACCGTCCGGGCGGCGCGAAATAAACCTCCAAAGGTTGGGCAAGACGGAACCCGGGGTCTGTGCTACACTAAACGCATGTTAAAGTACCCACGCTTAGTTTTTACCGCTGGACCTCGCGTCCTCTGGGATTTCCTCTTCTATATCAACCGTTACGCCCGCCATCCGGAGCGTTACCCTTTGGAAAAGCGCTACGCCAAGGTCCGGAATCTGATCATCTTCATCGCGAAGCAATTCCGCCTCGACATGAAAATCGAAGGCCTTGAGAATCTCCGCGGGCTTGAAGCCAAAAACCAGAAGTTCCTCCTCGTGGCGGACCACCTTTCTTATTTCGATCCGCTCGCCATGGTGGCCCTGAGCGAGAAGCCCATTACTTTCGTCGCCAAAAAAGAAGCCCTCAAAATGCCCTTTATCGGCACAGCCATCAAGGCCCTCGGCGGAATTTTCCTCGATCGGGCGGATCTCCGCCAATCCCTCATTTCCATGCGCGTGGTCGAGAAGAATCTCAAAGATGGCTATTGCTCCTACATGATTTTCCCCGAAGGAACCAGAAATAAGCACCCTGAGAACGGGGTGGCGTCCTTTCACGCCGGCACCTTTAAGGCCGCGGTGGAGACCGGGGTACCCCTGCTCACTTGCACGATTTACGGGACGCCCTTGGTTTTCGCCAAAAAGCCTGACTATCGACGTCTGCCCTTGGAATTCACTTTCGAGAAACCTTTAGACGTGTCCAAAGAGAAAACTACGGATCTCGCTCCGAAAATCTACGATGTCGTGGTGGACCAATTCGCCAAAGATAAAATCGAGGAGCAAGAGTTTTTCGCCAAAGGCCTCGAGAAGATTCCTCTCCGAAAAGGAAAAGTCCGCTAACAGTAAAAGAAAACCACGCTGTCGAGGCGTGGTTTTTTCTTTAGTTATCAATGCCACTCTTGGCGGAGGCCTTTCGGATAGTGGTTTTTGGCCACGCCTTGGGTCGCTTTGACGAATCCGAGATTCTGCTTGTCGTAGCTCACGATGTAGAAGCCATCCGGCCACTCGACCCCGAAGGTGTCGCCGTGGACATAGGCCTTGGCTTGCTCGAGGCTGATTTCCTTCGAGAAGTCGGCGGTGAGGAAGTGCGATAAGTGGTGGTCGGGAATGAAGATGTCCCGCATCTCGAAGAGCTTGACGCCATAACGGAGGATGTTGAGGTGGCTGACGTCAAAATGCTGAGACAGCGAATAGAATTTGCTTCTCATCATCTCGTTGCTGCGGCCCTCGAGGCCGTATTCCTTCACGAAATCCTTGTAGCGGTCGTTCGTGACGATGGTCTTCTTGGTTTTGACGAGAAGCCCTGGCTTACGGAAGAGGCACACGTATTGGCCCTCGCCTTCGAAACGGTGGGGAAAGAGATAAACGGATTGCGGAAGGGCGGGGTCGCGATAGAAAGAGTCGTTGGAAGGCAGGTTGACGAACTCAATCTCCGGATGCAGGGTTTTGAAGGAGAGCATCACGTCAGTATCTTCTTCTTTGTTAAAAGAGCAGGTGGAGTAGGAAATCGTGCCGCCATTTTTGAGCATCGAGTAGGCCAATTCGAGGATTTCGAGTTGCCGTTTCAGGCAGGATTTGACCTTTTCGAACCGCCAGTCGGCTTTGCTTTCGGGGTTCTTGCGCATCATCGCGGATCCGGAGCACGGGGCATCGACGATGATTTTGTCGAAGGTGCCGGCGAAGTGAATGTGACTAAAGACGAAGTCGTTGCTCGCGACGATGATGTTGCCACGGCCCATCCTCTCGACGTTTTGGCTCATGGCCTTGGCGCGGGGGTAGGAGATGTCATTGGATACGACGGTGCCGCAGTCTTCCATCAAAATGGAAGCGGCGATGGATTTGCCGCCCGGAGCGGCGCAGATATCGAGCACGATATCGTCTTTCTCCGGAGCGAGGAAATAGACTGGCATCATGGCCGCGGCGTCTTCGATGGAATAGACGCCGTCCTCATAGAGGATGTCGTCGCCGAGATTGTAAACTTCCTTCTTATAATAAAAGGCGTGCGGCATGAAAGGATGCCTCACGCAAAGAGGGTACCGCTTAAGGAATTCCTCATCCCCCATTTTTTTGGGGTTGAGAATCAGGCAGTGAGTGACTTTGCCGCCGGTGATGGCCCCTTCGAGAGAAGCCGCCTCGTTTTCGCTCAGGTATTCGCGTATTGATTGGCCAAAATCCATAGCTCAATTATAGTGAAAAGGGTCATGATTGGGAAGATGTGAACGATTTGTCTCGTCATCGCGCTCTTTTCACGGCCTTGGCCGAGATGTGAAGATGGTTTCCTTTGGCCCAAAATGGACTAAATTCGCCCATTCCGTTTTGCTTAGGGCGGGTCTTTGTGCTAAATTTCTTTCTTCGGTAAACCGATGAAACGGATACGCCGATGCGTATAATGTACTCATCACACCGAAAAACTGGGGTAAAAACTATGAGAATGGTTGATGTCATCGAGAAGAAAAGAGACGGTCACGAGCTTTCGGATGAGGAAATCCGCTTTTTTATCAAAGGCTACACTGACGGGTCGATTCCCGATTACCAAGCCAGCTCTTTAGCCATGGCCATCGTCTGGAGAGGGATGAGCAAGCGCGAAATCGCCACCCTTACCGACGCCATGGAGCATAGCGGCGAGACGATCAACCTCTCTTCCATCAAAGGCGTCAAAGTCGACAAGCACTCCACCGGTGGGGTAGGCGACAAGACCTCGTTGGCCCTCGGGCCTCTCGTGGCCGCTTGCGGAGCCAAACTCGCCAAGATGTCGGGTCGGGGCCTCGGCCATACCGGCGGCACCCTCGACAAGATGGAGTCGGTTCCGGGAACTTCCATCGCGATCGATGAGAAGCGTTTCATCAAGCAGGTGAACGACATCGGCATCGCCATCATCGGGCAAACCTCGGAAATCGATCCAGCCGACAAAAAGCTTTATTCGCTTCGCGATGTCACGGGCACCGTCGAGAGCATCCCCCTTATTGCCTCGAGCATCATGTCGAAGAAACTCGCTAGCGGGGCCGACACCATCCTTTTGGATGTCAAGTTCGGCAGCGGCGCTTTTATGAAGACGATCGAGCAGGCCAAAGAACTCGCCACCACGATGGTGGAAATCGGCGATTCCCTTAAGCGCGACACCCGCGCCATCATCACCGACATGGACGAGCCGCTCGGGCTCGCCGTCGGCAACAGTCTCGAAGTCAAGGAGGCCATCGCCACTTTGCATGGGCAAGGACCGAAGGATTTCGTGGAACTCGTCACCGAGGCGGGCGCCATCATGCTCGAACAAGCCAAGATCGTGAAGACTCACGATGAAGGCGTCAAACGCATTCAGCAGGCTATCGCCGATGGCAGCGGCTTTAAGAAACAAAAAGAACTCTTTGCCGCGCAAGGCAGCGACGTTTCCTATCTCGACCATCCGGAAAAGTTCCCGGTGGCCAGCCGCATTCTTCCGATCAAGGCTGAGGCTTCCGGTTTCGTGAGCCGCATCGACTCCATGACCATTGGGGTTTCGGCGATGAAGCTCGGCGCTGGAAGAGCCACCATGAAGGACGTCATCGACATGGCGGCCGGCATCGTCCTTTCGAAGAAAGTTGGCGACCATGTGGCCAAAGGCGAGATCCTCGCGACGGCCTACACCAACAAAGAGGGAATCGACGATGTCCTAAGTGACATCCACGGAGCCTTCGAACTATCCAGCAAAGAGGTCATCGTGCACCCAATCGTGCACGCGTATATCCATAAATAATGCGCGTCCTCGTTCAGCTCGTTAAAGAAGCCCGCGTCGACATTGCGGGAGAGACCGTGGGCCAGATCGGCCGCGGTTTTCTCCTTTTCGTCGGCTTCACGAAGGGCGATGGGGTGGAAACCCTCGAGAAGATGGCCGACAAGGTCACCAAGCTCCGCGTTTTCCCTGACGAGAACGGCAAGACGAACAGATCCCTTTTCGATGTCGGCGGCTCCATCCTCTCCGTCAGTCAGTTCACCCTCTACGCAAAAGCGAAAGAAGGAAACCGGCCTTCGTTTGTGGACGCTCTGCCAGGAACGGAAAGCGAACCTCTCTATGCTCTCTTCAACAATTTCTTGAAAGAGCGGGGTTTTGCGGTGGCAACCGGCCGTTTTGGGGCAGATATGCAGGTTTATCTCGTTAATGATGGCCCTTTCACCCTGTGGCTCGATAGCGAGGAACTCAAGAAATGAAAGTCCTCCTTGGCTTATCCGGCGGGGTCGACAGCGCCATTTCGGCTTACCTGCTCAAAAAGCAAGGCTATGACGTCACCGGCGCCTACATGCGAAACTGGGACGCCATGTTGAACAACGATTATCTTGGGAATCCCACGGCCAGCAACGACCAGTGTCCCCAAGAGAAGGATTACGACGATGCGAAAGCCGTGGCGGAGAAACTCGGCATCCCTCTTCTACGGGTCGATTTTGTCAAAGAGTATTGGGACGAGGTCTTTTCCTATTTCCTCGAGGAATACAAAAAAGGACGGACCCCGAATCCGGATGTCTACTGCAACAAATACATTAAATTCGACAGTTTCCTGAAGTTTGCCCGAGAACGGGGCTTTGACATGATTGCCATGGGCCACTACGCCACCAAGAAAACCATCGATGGGGTGGAGTATCTTTGCAAGCCGTATGACCTGAACAAGGATCAAACGTATTTCTTGTGCCAACTAAGCGAGGAACAGATTTCCTCGTGCCTTTTCCCAATGGCCGACCTGACGAAATCAGAGGCGAGGAAAATTGCTAAGGAACTAGGGCTTGACGAGGTGGCCGGCAAACATGGCTCGACCGGCATCTGTTTCATCGGCGAACGCCATTTCAAGCAATTCCTCCAGAACTATTTCCCGGCCACCCCGGGTGACGTGGTGGACGTCGGCACCGGGAAGGTCCTCGGCCGCCATATCGGGGTTCTCTATTACACGCTTGGGCAAAGGCACGGCCTCGGAATCGGGGGCGTGAAAGACGAAGCCGCCAATCCGTGGTTCGTCTGCGGCAAGGACGTAAAAAAGAACATCATCTTCGTCAGCAACGGCGACGAGGACGAACATCTCCTTAGCAACTATTGCGAGGTCACGAACGTCAACTGGGTGGGGCCGAAGCCGACCATCCCGCTCCAAGTAGGAGTCAAATTCCGTTATCGTCAAGCGGACAACCCCTGCCTTCTCTCCTTTGCCGGAGATAAGGTCATCCTTCACTATGAATCTCCCGTCAAAGCGGTCACACCGGGCCAATTCGCGGTCTTTTACTCCGGAGATCGTCTTTTGGGCGGCGGCATCATCGACAAAACCGAGTTTATCCGTTGACTTCTCCGACGACTTTCGTCCTTAGGTCGTTTCATTTATTTGGATGGTTCACTACCAGGTTATTACCCCGTTTTCGTTCGGAAAAACGCATTTTCGACTTTTTCCCATCAGTTGTTCGGACGATGGAAGAAACCAAGAATAGCGAGCGCTAAACGGGCGAAATGAGTCCTTCGTTCCCTTCGAAGGAAAAGACGAATTACGCGGAACGCCAAAATGTTAAGGAAACTCTATGAAGGCTCAAATATACTAATAGCATGAAAAAGAAGGACAAGCTTTTCCTCGCCTTCGCTGCCATGGGGGCTTGCGCGCTCTCGCTTTTGACGCTCGTGAGCGAGAACAGCCGCTTTCTCGCCGGCGAAACGACGGAGTACATCCAGAATTGCTACGATTTGGTCTTTGGAGGAGCCTTCACGAGCAGTAGCGCCCCAGTCGGGACCGGCCCCTGCTACACCACGACCCTACCATCTTTTTCTTTTTCTTCTTCCTTTTGCTATAAATACGACCCCACCAACAACACGACAACGGGTCGGGCCTTGAAACTTGGCAACACAAGTTCTCAGGCGAAAATAACCCTTTCTTTTGCGAGCCCCGTTATCATCAGCGAAGTGAAGGTTTACGCGAACACTTATTCAGAAAGTCAGCCCTCTACTATTTTGACGGCTTCAACGAAGGATTCGTCCGAAACTACGATAGCTTCCGTTGACAATACTGTCGTTTGGAACGGTTCGTATTCCCGGGTGGACGTAGGTTATTTGAGTGTTGATACGCCAGACACAGCCGCGTTAGCCTACACCTTTTCCGATCTCGACGGCGGTTCTGCTTTTCGAACCGCTGCCTCTTCCTTCACTTTGATGCCACAGAATCAAAAGGCTCCCTTCATCGCAAAAATTGTCTTCACGGTTTTGACCAAGAAAGTCCCCTCTTCCAGTTCGTCAGCGCCTTCCTCGTCCTCGAGTGCTTCCTCATCGGTCGCTCCGACGCTTTCATCACTTAGTGTCGACACGCTTCCGACGAAAACCACTTATCAGCAAGGCGATACATTGGACACCAACGGCCTTGTCGTAACAGCCCATTACTCGGATGGCTCCTCAAGCGATGTGACGAGCAGTTGCATGCTGGATCCTTCTAACGGATCGACTCTCTCGACGATTGGTACAACCACCGTCAATGTCTCCTTTACCGACGGAACCATTACCGAAACCACCTCCTTCCCCGTGACCGTCGAAGCAGTGGGGAGCGGCTTTTCTCTCATGATCCGCTTCAAGGAAATCCTGAGCGGCATGTATTGCGATTCCGTCTATCTGAAGTATGGCAACTGGGATTGTTTGATCGATGGCGGCAACAGCGCTGATAAAGCCACTGTCGCTTCGGCTCTTTCGACCTATTGCACCGACCACAAGCTCGATTTATACGTCGCTACCCACTCGCATAACGACCACGCCGGCATCTTTACTTACGCCACGGAAACGGACAATGTCTTTATCGACGGGGGCGTCACTTCCTTCGGCTACATCGTCGATTGCGGTTCCTATCGAAGCGTCACTTCCTTCTGGCAGCCTTACTGCGACGAAGTGCGGACCAAATACATGGTGGCGGACCATGGTGGCACCTATATCCCCGTTCACGCCATGTTCAATTCCGATGCGGGATACACCTCTTTCAATGGGCAAAGCGTCATCAATATCAGCGGTGAAGCCGCCAATCCCTCAACACTAGGTTCTAGCCCGAGCGGCAACGTTTCGCTTCGTTTCCTAAACACAAATTGCTATTTGACCCCGGGAACCACGAGTGACAGTGAACCGAACCGCGCTTCAGTGTTCTGTTTGCTAAGCGCTTGGGACCAACGCTACATTTTCGGCGGTGACGCCGAAGGCGAGACTGAAAACGGGATCATCGCCAATTACAGCGACGGCTACGGAAACCCCACTTTATGGAGCGAGTCGGACGACGTTTATCTCAAGGCTGACCACCATTGTTCGAATACCTTGGGCTCGAACTCGCAAACATGGATTGATTGGGTTCACCCCGATCACGTCATGATTTCGGCTGCCATCACCAGCGAAAACTCGGTGGCCAACACAGGGCTGGATCAGGACCACCCAAATGCCACCTCGCTCGCCCGTTTTGAAACCGTGACTTGGGACATCCATTGGAATGGCGTTAACGGAACCTTCTCTTACACCTCTATCGATGGTTCCGTTCCGACCTTCGCGGGAACGGCCAAAACGATTCCTTATTTTGTTGGTTCCACACCAATCACCGGCGAGGAAACGACGACTCTTCCGCTCTCTCAGTGGTGCCAAAGCGCCACGTCCTATTGCTATCCCTGCCGCCAGACGACCGGAGGCCTTTCGGCCAAACGGCCTTCGGCTTGGTCCATGCCTTTGGGTTCCCTCATCAATATCGATTTCGATTTCGAGGCTTTGGCCAAATGTGCCTTGAATAAACCCGCGGTGAACGAGAAGGGCGAACTTTACGACGAAATCAACGATACCTATTGCTAAACCCTTCTCAAGATTTCCGAGGAATTTGAGTGCCCTACTTTTTCGCTTGTCAAGTGGCACTCACTTGGCTTCTTAAGCGCACTATTAATCCGAGGGGCATTAAGAATCGAAAGGCTTTTTCGCTTCTCCTTGGCCCGTAAAAGCCCCAGAATCTCAACAATCGCTTCAATGTAAAAATGAAGGATTTTTCAAGTATCTGCTTTATTATTAAGTTAAGGAACTCTTAACTCCAAAGTTCCGGCTTCCTCGAAGGTTTTTTGACAAAATGGGTTGATAATATCAACGAGATTATCACCATGAAGAAAACCAGATACATCTTTTTCGGAGCTTTGCTGCTCGCCGTGGGCGCGCTGGTGGGTTCGCATGCGGAGGCGAAGAACGCCATCTTCGTCCGAGCCGCGAACAGTGCGGAGCTTGACTCCTATTACGGGAGCTCTTTTGCCTGGGATGCGACCGGGGCCACTTTGAAGACGTCCCTTTTTAACAAAATCAACCCTCACACTTCCAAAGGCTATACCGCTTTGTGGTCGGCCTATCAGACTACAGACGTTGACGCCGATGGCAAGATCTGGGACATGTATTGCACCAAACGTTGGACCTATTCGACCGAACAATGCGGTACCTATTCCGTCGAAGGCGATTGCTATAACCGCGAACATACCATCCCCCAAAGCATTTTTGCCGAAGCCAACCCGATGGTTTGCGACGTTCACCATATCTTCCCGACGGACGGGAAGGTGAACGGCATGCGGAGCAATTACCCCCACGGATTTGTGAGTTCGCCCACCTACACGAGCGGCAACGGTTCAAAACTTGGGGGCGGCAACTCCTCCTGGGGCTATACCGGGACCTGCTTCGAGCCGATCGATGAGTACAAGGGCGATTTCGCCCGCGCTTACTTTTATTTCGTGACCTGTTATGAGAACAACATCTCGTCCTACAGCTACGCTTCCTTTGCCGCCAACTCCTATCCCTCTTTGTCCTCCTGGGCCATCAATACCTATCTTGATTGGGCTTACGTCATCGACCCCGTCTCCACGAAAGAAGTGGATCGCAATGATGCCGGATATGCCTTCCAAGGCAACCGAAACCCCTTTGTCGATCACCCCGAGGCGGCGGCCCGGGTCTGGGACCCCAATAACACGCTTGGCTATTTCTCGACTTATGGCTCGACCACGGCGACCCCGACCATCTCGATGCCTTCGACCTCTAGCGTGGATGTCGGCGGAACCGTCAGCGTGACCGCCACTCTCAGCAATATGACAGGAACTGTTAGCTATGCGACCGACGCTTCTGGCGTCGCCACCGTAAATAGTAGCGGAACCGTTACTGGCATCTCCGCCGGTTCGGCCACCATTACGGCCTCCATTACCTATGAGGGGACGACTTACACCGATACGTGCCTCGTGACGGTAAACGCCGTCACCCCACTTATCACGGTGGGGCAGTCCACCTTATCCCTCAGCCCGAGCGGTTCTGCGGGCGAGGTCTCCTTTTCGACCGCAAATTTCACCGGCACTCCCACGGTTTCGGCCCTGAGCAGCGCCCCTGGGGTCGCGACGGTTTCGGTCGGAGTTACCAGCGTCACCATCTCTCCGGTTGCGGTGGGCTCGGCGACCATTACCTTGACGGCAACATACGGGAGCGAGACGGCCACGGAAACCATCGAGGTTACCATTGCTGAAGCCGCGACGGCGGTCACCATCATTCCCACGACCACCAACATGCCGACCGCTTATCCGACCACCCCGATTTCGTATAGCCTGGAGGGATTGGATCTCACGCTCAACTACGTGGCCAATTTTTCTAGCGCCATCCAATTCAAGGGCGGTCAGGGATACATGCTGAACACAACTGCCCTAAATGGCATCTCGAGCCTTGTGGCGATTTATAGCGGTACAACGGTTTATCCCACGGTGACCTGCGGTTCCACCTCAGCCCTCGGAACGACCGTCACTCCGAGTATTTCTGGCGGCACCTACACTTATCCCCTGAACGGAGCGACCTTCTTCAAAATCATGGCCGGTTCTAACGCGGCCAAGATGACCTCCCTCACCTTCAATTTCGCCGCTGCCTCTAAAACGCTCTCTTCGCTCGAAGTCGCGACTCTACCGACGAAAACCACTTATTCGACAGGCGAAACCCTCGACTTCACTGGCCTAGCCCTTACGGCCCATTACAGCGACGGATCCTCTGAGCCCGTGGCCAAGGCGTCTTGTACTTTTAGCCCGACGGAAGGCTCGACCCTTTCGACACCTGGTACTAACACTATAACGGCCTCTTTCACCTTTAACGGCAAGACTGAATCTTGCACCTTTAATGTGACACTCGAGACCTCTTCGGTGACCTTAAGCGGTATCGCGGTGACCACCCCGCCGACGAAGATTTCTTATAACGTCGGGGAGGCCCTCGACATAGGCGGTCTCGTCGTGACTGGCACTTATTCGGATAGTTCAACCGCCGATGTCACGTCCTCCTGCTCCTTTAGCCCCTCCAGTGGATCTACCTTAAGCAACCCCGGAACCCAAGCGGTCTTGGTGACATATTTAGATCGCACGACGACTTTTAGCGTGACGGTGACGGCGACTGGCGATGGCAATACTTACCAACTGATCACGAGCACGTCTGGCCTCGCTTCCGGCTCCAATTACTTGATTTGCACCGCCAAAACCGGCTCTGGTTTCGTCATGGGCTCGACTTATGCCTCCACGTACTACAACAAAGTGGACTATACTTTCTCAACAGATAATTCGATCACGTTTGCCACCGGAATGCTCCCACTTACTCTTGGAGGTTCGAGTGGGGCTTGGACTTTTGCTGACACTGTCAATGGCGACAAACTTTATACGAGCGCAGCGAAGAGTTTGACTCGTTCCGCAAGCGGAAGTACCTGGACAATCGCCGTTGCCGAAACCGGCGTGGCGACGATAACCTGCACGACGAGCACGAGCACCTGTGGATCGCTTCAATACAATACTGACTATCCACGGTTTACTACCTACACTTCCGCTATGACTGCTGTTTATCTTTACGTCCAGACCGGCGGATCTTCCGACACCTCGGCTACTGAGGCCTCGAGTTGGGCTGCCACGTTCGTGGCCAACATCAACCCGCATTGCGATGCCGAGCAACAAGCCTCCGCCTCTCCGGATTCCGGCCTTCAGACGGCTTGGTCGAACGAAAGCTCTTCCTACTCCTCGCTTTCAAGCGGCGCCAAATCCTTGCTCTCCGCCGCGGAACCCACGAATTCTTCCATCGTGGCGGCTCATAACCTTTATGGTTTCATCCTTTCGAAATACGGAACCTCAACCCTGACCAACTTCCTCGGGTTGACGATCGCCCCCAGCATTGTTGAGGGGACGACCGCGATTAACGGCAGCGAAGAAGCCGCCCTTCTCGTGGTGGCGGTGGTCGCGGCCTTTGGCTTAGGCGGTTTCTACTTCCTCCGAAAAAAGAAAACGATCTGATTATTTTAGGTTTTCCGTTTCTTCCTTGATAAAAAAACGTGTCAAGGAATTTTAGTTGTTTTTTTCGTGGGTGCTTTTTATATCCTTAACGGTCGGCGGTTTAATAAAAAGCAAAAATTTTCCTAAAGGATAATTCGCTTTGATTGGGGCTTTTCTTCTTAAATGTAATAATATGGCTTAATTTGAAAAAATGACTATCTTTTTACGGTTCATTCAAGCCCATTTCATCGAAGAAACTGAAAAGAAACGGTTTTTATGAATTTGGGTGGATAATACAAATTTGAGGATTTTAACATGAAGAAGAATGCGGGAGTTCTTCTCATCGGTACCCTGTTCCTTACTCTTGGAGCAGCAACGTTAGGAATCGTTGAGAACGAGAATAGTATCAGTCAAGTTCGAGCCGCGGGGGACGACCCCTCGACTTATTGGAGCACCCTTTCGGCCACCGATGGTTCCGTTTACGGGAACAGTTTCCGGCAAGAGCTCGAGACGATAATGATAAACAAAGGAAGCTCGACGGGCACCAATAGCTATTCGACCCTGAATACCATTCTTGGCAAGTCGGACACCAATGGCACTTCCTCTGTTATGGCTTTTTACCGCGATCACTCGGCGAGTTCTAGTTGGAACAAAGAACATTGCTGGCCCAATAGCCGCGGGGCCGGGGAAAACTCCGGATATGCCGGAACCGATCCCCAAGTCATTCGTCCCACGAACGCCTCGGACAACAGTTCCCGTTCGAACTATATGTATGCCGAAGTCACTAATCCGACGAGCGCCTCGTATTCGCAAAGCACCGGCTGGGATCCGGCGGCCTTCGGTTACGAAACCGCCCGTGGCGAAGCGGCCCGCATCATCCTTTACACGGCCGTCCGTTATTACAATAAAAACCTCTCCGGTGCGGGCGGTACCTACAAAGGCAGCGCCACCTCGATGGAGCTGACCAACAACCTCATGGACGCCACGACGAGCGGCACGATGGGCAAACTTTCGGACCTCCTTCATTGGAACGCCGAATACGCCGTGACCGACGTTGAACAATATCGCAACAATTACCTTTCCGGCGCCATCAGCGGATCGACTTACGACTACTGCCGAAATCCCTTCATCGACCATCCGGAATGGGCCAACTACATTTGGGACGAGAATGGCGTTAGAAGTACCCCCTATTCCACGACCAGCGTTTCCGTCGCTTCGGCTTCCGTTTCGGTCAATAAGGGTTCGAACGTCACCGATCAGGCGACCGCTAACCAGTTCCCTAGCTCCGTCACTTGGAGCGTCTCTTCTTCCGATTCCAGCGTGGCGACCGCCACGGTTTCTTCCTCGGGCCTCGTGACCATTCACGGCGTGAAGGGCGGCAGTGTGACCATCACGGTTACAGGGACGGCTGGGACGACCGTCAAATCAACTCCTATTGCGGTCACCGTCGTTTCGACGGATCCGACGATTACGGTTTCCACTTCGTCGCTCTCTCTCAAGGTCGGCAATAACGGCACCGCGACGCTAAGCAGCGCCAATTTCTCCGGCGCTGTCTCGTATTCAGTAGCCTCGAGTGCTTCATCGGTTGCCACTGGCTCCGTGAGTGGCACCACCTTAACGGTGCTTCCTCTTAGTGCTGGTTCGGCCACGCTTACCATCACTGGGACTTATGGCTCACAAAGCGCCCAAGCCCTCGTTTCGGTCACCGTCAAAGATGCTTCTTCGTATGAAGGAACGTACCACCTTGTAACCAGCACGGATGAGTTGGTCTCCGGTAAGAAATACCTCGTCGGCTCTTCGGGAACCGCCGGGTCGGCTCAGTTCCTCTCCACTTCGATTTATGGAACCTATTATCAAGGCATCGCGGCCAACACCATCAACAGCGACTTCTCGGTTACCCCGAGTGCCTCGACGGAAGCCCTCGTTCTCGGTGGATCCTCTTCCGCCTGGACCTTCTCCACGAGCGTCCGGAGTTCGAATTCCGGCTTCCTTTGCGTGAGCGGAACGAACATGAACCTCGTGGCGGTCGCCTCGCCCACAAGCACCGATTACAACACCTGGGGCATTTCCTTTGGAACGGGAGGCGCGGCCACCGTGCTGAACGCCGGCTATACCTCCGCCAAACGTTATATGGAGTATTACGCGACCAAAACCGAGTACACGACCTACACGACGGCCTCACTTGTTTACCTCTATGTCCAAAACGAAACCAAGACCGTGAGTTCGCTTTCTATCTCGAGCCAGCCGACCAAAACCTCTTATTTCGTCGGGGACACCCTTAACACGAGCGGCCTCGTCGTCACGGCCACTTATGGAGACAACACAACGGCCAACGTGACGTCGCTATGCTCATTTAGTCCAACCACGCTTTCGACGGTTGGAACCCAGATTATCACTGCCAGTTACGGTGGCAAAACCGCCACCTTCTCCGTTAATGTTGCCGCCAACTCTTTATCCTCGATTGCCATCTCGTCGGCTCCGAGCAAAACCGCCTACCACGTCGGAGAAGCTTTTGCTTCGGCCGGCCTCGCCGTTACGGCGACCTTCGCTAGCGGATCCACCTCCGATGTCACAAGCCTTTGCACCCTAACCCCAACCGAAGGAACTGCCTTCACTTCCACCGGAAGCAAAACCATCACCGTTTCTTACACCTCGGGATCCGTCACGAAGACCGCGACATTCACCGTGACTGTAACGGTGGTTCCGACCCTCTCTTCCATCGCTGTCACGACGCAACCCACCAAGACCTCGTTCACAGTCGGCCAAACCTTCGATACGGCCGGCCTTGTGGTGACCGCAACCTATAGCGATGACTCCACGGCGGACGTTACCTCTTCCTGCACTTTATCGCCCGCGAGCGGTTCAGTTCTCAACAATGCCGGTACGCAGACAGTTTTGGTGACCTACGAAAATGTCACGGCCACCTTTAATATCACCGTTTCGGGAGGGGCCGTCGGCAGTGGCTACAACCTCGTGACCTCGACCGCGGATTTAACCACCGGGTCTAAGTTTATCATCGCATCATCGACTACTGACTTCGCGCTTTCTACAACTCAAAATTCCAGTAACCGCGGTCAAGCAGCCATCACCAAAGATACGACGGCAAATACCGCGACGTTCGCCACCAACGTTGGCGTTTGCGAATTTACTCTTCAGACTGGCACTATCGTCGGGACTTACGCCTTCTCGGACGGGTCAGGGTATATCTACGCGGCGTCCTCGACTGGCAACCAACTCAAAACTGAAAGCACGTTATCGGCCAATTCCAGCTGGACTATCACGTTCGCTGGCGAAGAGACTTCCATCGTCGCCAATGGATCAAACAGTCGCAAAACCCTCCAACACAACCTGACTTCTCCTCTCTTTTCCTGCTATTCTTCGGCTTCTCAAGGCCCGGTTTCCCTCTATAAGCAAGGCAGTGGAAGCGCCTCAACTGACACCTCGGCCGCGGAAGCCTCGAGTTGGGCCGCGACTTTTGTCGCGACAATCAATTCGCATTGCGATGCCACCCAACAAAACGCCAAAACGCCCGATGCTAATTTCGTGAGCGCTTGGGCTGGACAGAAAACCTCCTTTGAAGCCCTCAGCGAAGCGGCCAAGACTCTTGTGAAGGCTGATGCCTCGGGCGATGCGAACATCGTCTCCGCTCGCGCCCTCTATAATTACATCTTGGGGAAATACGGAACGGCCACCCTTAACAATTTTCTGAACACTGAAGTCCCCTCGGCCGCTTTGGTTACCGATGTTTCCGTTCATTCGGTCGAAGAAGGGGCCTTGCTCGTGGTCGGCATCATGCTGGCCATGGGTCTAGGCGGAATCTTCCTTCTGAAACGCAAAAAACAAAACTAATCCTTTTCCTTCGTTGACGTGACACTTTTTCGCTTTCCATATCGTGTCCTTTTGTAATAAGATAATAGGCTGGTAAAAAGCTTGTGTCTTTTGTTAGGGGCCCTCGCTTCATCCTTAGAGATAAGGGTTTAGGGATTACCGGTCCTCCGCCAAGGAGATTCTCTCCATTGGCCCTTTTCCCCAAAGGACATGAACATGAACGCACAGAAGAACAGGTTTGGTTTCGTAAGCTTTATGACGGCTTTGGCTTTGTCTTGTGGCTTGATTACCCTTGTTAGCGAAGGAAATGGTTTCAACGTCAAAGGCGAAGCGACCGTCCAAACCTGTGGGACTATTTTGTTTGGAACGACCGCATACACGGCCGGAACCGCGGTTTCTGTTTCTTCTTTTTCTACCTCAGGCATTACCATTTCCTCCATCGGCGTAAGCAGTTCGTTTGCCGATAGTGCCGTCGGGACGACTTGCCGCATCAAAAACGGCTACATCACTTTCAACTTTGCTTCCGCGGTCGTGACCCGGGCGCGCATCTATGCGTATAAGTATGGAACCGACTCGGATGGGGCGATGACGGTTTCCTCGAGCGTCGACACCACGGGAACCCTCTTTTCCGTCACCAACGGAACCGCCCCAACCCTGACTGACCTAACGGGGACGGGCATTTATGACTACACGGCGCCCGATGGGGGCGTCGGCACGGCTTCAACGTATCTCAAGATCGCCTGCTCCGGCACCAGCCAACGGGTGAATCTTTGCAAAGTTCTTCTTACCATCAACGGCTCTTCCTCACCGTCCTCTTCCAGTGCGGACTCCTCAAGCGCCTCCTTCTCTAGCGCCCCCACCAGTTCTTCCTCGAACAACAGTTCCTCGAGCGGCACTTCCTCTAGCGTCGAAAATCCTTCTGGAACCTATCAACTCGTGACTTCGAGCAGCCAAATCGCGAGCGGTGGCGTTTACGCGATCGGGAACGGGAACGTCGCCGGTTCGGCTGGGTTCCTCGGCACGGCTACTTCCAGCAGCTATTACCGCGCGAACGTCGCGCAGTCCATCAATTCGGATTTGTCGATGACGCCCGCCACCACGGTTTGCCAGCTGACGCTTGGCGGGACCAGCGGCGCGTGGACTCTTTCTAACGGTACCAATTGCCTCTATGGCAACTCCTCCTATCCAGCCGACTTGCTCTACGGGGCTAGTTCGTCCTTGAATACCTGGTCTATAGCCTTTAACGCCGGAACGGGTGGTGTTTCGATACAAAATGTCTCAACTTCCTATTACATTCAAAGCGATGTTTCCTATTGGGATTGCTCTTCGAGCAACGTCGATGTTTTCCTCTACGTTCAAAAAGGAACGGTCGGACAAACCTTAAGCGCGTCCCTTAGCTCCGTTAATCTCACGGACGGCGATGTCGTTTCCTCAGTCAGCGTGACCGCTTCGGGCTTTTCTAGTACACCTTCTTACGCCGTCGTCGCGGCCGATCCTTCCATCTGCAGCGCCTATGTCGAAGGAACCTCCTTGGTGATCACTGGTCTAGCGGTCGGATCCACCATCTTGACCATCACCGCGAGTCATGGCGAAGAAACGGCCGACACGACCGTCACAGTCATCGTTGCCTCAGCCGAAGGAGCTTTCGTCACCCTCGACCGATCGACCTTGTCTCTCGTCGCCACGAAGAGCGGTGGGACCCTTACCGCCTCTTCGCATAACCTCAGCGGGACCGTCACCTACAGCGCGGTTTCCGGAAGTCCCTCTGTGGCCAGCGTCTCAGTCAATTCGAGCACCGGCATCGTCACCGTTAATCCTCTCTCCGCCGGCTCGGCCACCATCACGGTCACCGGAACCAACGGAACCGATTCGGCCGCGGCCAGTTGCCTCGTGAGCGTCGCTGCGGCGCCCATTCCGACCGTCACTTTGAGCGCTTCTAGTAAAACGATTTCCGTTTCGAGCGGCGGTAGCCTTACGGCCACGGCCAGCGGCTTTGATAACGTGGACAATGTAGTTTTCACGGCTCACTCGAGCAATACGGCCGCCTGCACCGTTTCGGTCACCGGTAATCTTGTGACCCTCACGGGCGTCGCGGCGGGTTCAGCCACCATCACCGTCACCGGCACCCTCGGGTCGGAAACGGCTTCCGCTGATTGCGCCGTCACCGTTTCGAGCTACAGCGGGACGACCACCGAATACAACCCTTATCGCCTCGCCCCGGTGAAGGCCACCGGATCCACGGCCACCGTCTACGACGTGCAGTGGAACGCCAGCCTTTCCCGCTACGTGGCGACCATCTACAAAACTCTGAACACGACCACGGATTATATCGAACAAGCCGATGTGGCGGCCTATTTTGAGGCCTTTGAGTCATTCCCCCAAAACTACACCGCGAGCGGCAAAACCGCCGCCCTCAGCTACGGCCTTTCTGGTCGCGTTATCTCCACTTACACTTGGGGTTCCTATTCGGGCTCGAGCGATTACTCCGTGGCGGTTCCCGGTATCGTGAACGGAGCCACCTATTACGAACTCGACATCGGCACTCCGACGACCAACTCCACTTACAACAACGGTAGTGCGATTAACCGCGGAACCTATCGCATTTTGGCAGTCCCTGGCGCCGCCACCCATGCCTATGCGGATTCGGCCTGGTCCAGTGGCTACGCGCCTTTGTCGCTCTACACGACGGACCATTACGCCTCTTTCCAGGAATACTACAACCATTCCGATTCCTTCGGCGATCTCTTCGCCGGCTACGACACCTCGACCACCTCGGCCAGTCGCGTCGCCCCGACAACGGTGACTTATCAGATTTCGTAAGATATAGCGTCATTTTTCCGAACAAAAAAAAGCCTTTAATAAAGCCATTCCCATATTAAGTTGATATTTTCAATCGCTTAAAAACGCCTTTTTCACGAAGGTTTTATTTGCCCCCAAATAGGCCATACATTAAGTATTTGCATTGGTACATCTGCTGGATTAGTCTAAGTTGCTACGAAAGAGAGGACAATTAAATTATGAGTAGCAAAAAGACGATGGCGATCCTCTCATCCGGCATGCTGGCGTTGGCTTCCTTAGCCATTGCGCTGGTACCACAAGGGCTGGAGGCACACGCCGCCAGCAGCGTCGGTTCGATCGTGTTCGGGTCTACCGCTTCCTCGACAAGCGCACCGACCCTCTCGAAAAGTTCGTTTACGACCTCGGGCGTCACCGTTAGCGCGGTCACGGCCACGAAGGCCTATAGCAGCGGCACCGGATATACCGCTCGCATCGGAACCGGCAGTTATGTCGGCTCGGTGAAGTTTACTTTCTCCGCCAGCGTCACCGTGAGTTCCATCACCGTCAACGCTTGGCTCTATGGCTCCGACACCGGCAGCATCATCAAAGTGGCTACCTCTTCGCACACGAGCTATGTTTCGAACACCATAACTTCGGCCTCCGCTTCCTCTTATGACTACGCCATCAGCGGGACCTTCACGACCTTGACCGTCGCCACGGCCGCGGCCGGTAAGCGGGTCAATGTCAACTCGATCGTCTTTAACGCCAGCGCCTCCTCGAGCAGTTCCTCTGCCGCGACGAGCTCCGCTTCCAGCAGCAAGTCCTCGAGCGCCAGTTCGTCTTCCTCCAGCAAGACCAGCTCTTCGTCCAGTAAGAGCAGCTCTTCCTCTGCGTCTTCCTCTGTCCCCCAGGCCAGCGTTTACCGCATCGCCCCGGTCACCAGCAGCGGAACGACCGTGAACGTTTATAACGTCTCTTACGCCAGTGGCTTATACCAGGGGACCGTCGTCAAGACCCTGAGCAAGAGCGCTTACTACATCGATCCGGAAGACGTCTCGCTCTACTATCAGGCCTGGAAGGTTCTGCCGACCAATTACATGCACTACACCTCCAGCAACCTCTCGACCGTCAAAAAGAGCGCCTATTCGAAGTACGGCACCAAAGCGAGGCTTTACACCGAGTACAGCCGCACTGATGGCTACACCCAATACTTTCCAACTCTTAATACCTATTACTACACGGAGGCCGACATCGACGTGGATGGCACCTACGCGAAGAGCAGCACCTGGAACCGCGGCGTGGGACGTCTCGTCATTGTCCCTAGCGGCGCCAAATGCTATAGCGATGGGCCGTTCATCGTGAAGACCGTCGACCACTATGCCCATTTCGCGGAATTCTATAACCGCTCCAATGGCTTTGGCTCGCTCTTCAATGGCCAAAACGGAACCGGCTACGGCGCTTGGTCGCAAGCCACTACCGTCACCTATTCCTTCTAGCCTTACGAACAAATAGAGGGTCCTCACCAGAGGATCCTCTTTTTTGTTGCGGTGGGAGTATAAAAGGTTACGCGAACACGGAAAAAAGGTTTCGTGGCACAACTCATTGGGCCGTCTTTCTTGGTTTCGGTTAATATTTAGGGGCAGCAAAAAACAAAAATGATATTTTACAATTGGTTGGTTCCTTCCCCGTAAAGGCATCCATCCTCGAAGACCATATGCATGAGTTAGCACACATTTGCACATTCTTGCAAACCTATGCAATAATGTCTTCGCCAAAGGAGGGTTCCACCCATGGGAATTCGTTGGTTCGCGGCTAAAGAAAGAGTCGGTCAAGCCTCATTGACGTCTAACTACATCACCCTTAATTCCGTCGCCTCGCTTCCGTTCCAATACGCTTATAAGGTTCAGGTCGGGGTGGACGGAGAAGGCAACATCGCGGTTTCCTCGCTCTCGAAGGAGCGGGTTCTCCGCGGGGATCTCGACGAGTACGCTTTGCAGAACATTTCGTACCGAAAGAGCTATTCGCGCATCTGCTCAACCGAACTGATGCGGCAGATCGCCGAGGAAACGGGCCTCGTCCTCACCGAAACGGCCCAATCCTTCGAGACGACTTGGAACGACCGTGATAACATCATGATTATTCGCCTGAAAAAGGAGGAGAAGTGATATGGAAGCTTGGGTGTGGACGATCATCTGGCTCGTCATCTTCGTGGTGGCCCTCATCATCGAAGCGGTAGGAACCGATCTCGTTTCTGTTTGGTTCGCCGCCGGAGCCGTCGTCGCGCTTATTCTCTCGCTTATCCCTGGGGTCGCCTGGTGGGTTCAGCTCATCTGCTTCCTCGTCATTTCCATCGGTACCCTTTTCTGCTTTCGCCCGATGGCCAAAAGGTTTATGCGCCGTGATCTCGTAAACAGCAACATCGATGAGATGAAGGGCCAAAAGGGCCTCCTCATCGAGAAAATCGACTCGCTGCACCGGGGGGTGTGCAAGATCGGGGACGTCAAATGGACCGCGGTAGGGGCCACGGACCAAGACGTGATAGCTGAAGGTTCGACCGTCGTCGTGTTAGCCGTTTCCGGTAATAAGTTGATCGTCAAAAAGGTGGATGATCCCACCAAAGAGGTAACCAAATGAACATCCTACATCCTGTCGCTCTGCTTTCCGAAGGCGGTCTGACCGCCATCATCGTCGTTTCGGTCGTCGTCTTCATCCTCCTGCTCATCGTGATTGGCAACGTCCGCGTCATTCGCCAGACGGAAAAGGCCATCGTTGAGCGCATGGGCGCGTTCCATTCCACCTGGGGAGTCGGCATCCACTTCCTCATCCCCTTCATCGACAAAGTCGCTCATCGTATCTCGATGAAAGAGCAGGTCAAGGACTTCGAGCCGCAGTCGGTCATCACGAAAGATAACGTCACGATGCAAATCGACACTGTCATCTTCTTCTCCGTGACCGATCCGAAACTCTATGCCTATGGCGTCGACAACCCGATGGCCGCCATCGAGTATCTGTCCGCCACGACCCTTCGCAACATCATCGGCGATCTCGACCTCGACGACACCCTAACGTCCCGGGACATCATCAACGACCAGATGCGCAAGATTCTTGACGAAGCCACCGATCCGTGGGGCATCAAAGTGGGCCGCGTCGAAGTCAAGAACATCCTGCCGCCGCAAGACATCCGTGAAGCCATGGAACGCCAGATGCGGGCCGAACGCGAAAAGCGGGAGAAAATCCTGCTCGCCGAAGGCGAAAAGCAGTCGGCTATCCTGATCGCCGAAGGCAAAAAAGCCTCCGTCATCCTGGACGCTGACGCCAAAAAGCAATCGGAGATTCTTCTCTCCGAAGGCGCCGCGGAATCGCTCCGCAACGCCAAGGCCGCCGAAGCCGATGGCATCAAGTTGGTCCGCGAGGCCGAAATGGAAGGTCTCAAGAACCTCAAGGAAGCCGGGGCCGACGAAGCCGTCCTCACGCTCCGTTACTACGAAGCTCTCGCCAAGATCGCCGACGGTCAGGCGACCAAGATCATCATCCCGTCGGATCTCAGCAAACTCGGGGCCGTCGCGACCTCGATCGCCGAGATCGTGAAAGATGATAAGAAAGTCGTGAAGAAGTAGCATTTCGATTCGAGGCGCCTTCCCCTTGCCGGGGAGGGCGCTTTTTCTTTTCTTGAGAAAGGGCGGGATTGACCCTATAATGGCGGTGCTTAAGAAGGAAGAGGGATCGCCAGAGACCATCCTAGAGAAATGCCTGCCGTGGTGGAAGGGCATGATGGGAAAGCGTGAGTCGCTTCCGGAAGCCGGGGAGAAATCCCCCGTTCGTCGCGTTAAGACGCTAGAGAGCCTGGATAATGTCCAGGAACCAGGGTGGTACCGCGCGCCGCGTCCCTTCGTGGAGGCGGTTTTTATTTTCTTGGAGGCACATCCATGCTGGACAAACATTACGACCACGCTCTCGTGGAAGAGGGCAAATACGAACGCTGGGTGAAGAGCGGCTATTTCACCGCGGGCGATTTATCAAAGAAGCCGTTTTCGATCGTCATCCCGCCGCCTAACGTCACCGGCAAGCTCCATCTAGGCCATGTCATGGACACGATTCCCGACGATATCGTCTGCCGTTACAAGCGGATGAAGGGCTTTGACGTCTTATGGGTTCCGGGCGTGGATCACGCCGGCATTGCTACCCAAGCCAAAGTGGAAGAGAAACTTCGGGCCCAAGGCATCTCCCGTTATGATCTCGGGAGGGAACGCTTCCTCGAGAAGGCCTGGGAATGGAAAGACGAATATGCCAAGACCATTCACTCGCAATGGGCCAAACTTGGCCTCTCGGTCGACTATAGCCGCGAAAGATTCACCCTCGACGAAGGCCTTAACGCCGCCGTGCGGCACGTTTTCGTCACCCTCTATAACGAAGGTCTGATCTATCGGGGCGAACGGATCATCAACTGGGATCCGGAACTGAAGACGGCCTTAAGTAACATCGAGGTCATCCATAAAGACGACGAAGGCGAGTTCTTCTATTTCAAGTACGATGTGGTGGGCAGCAAAAAGTCCATCGTGGTCGCGACGACCCGTCCGGAGACGATGTTCGGGGACACAGCGGTGTTCGTGAACCCCAAGGACAAACGCTATAAGGGTTTGGTTGGCCTGAAGGTCATCAACCCGGCCAACGGCGAGGAATTGCCTCTCATGGCGGATCCCTATGTCGACGTCTCTTTTGGCACGGGCGCCATGAAATGCACGCCCGCTCACGATCCTAATGACTTCGTGCTAGCGAAGAAGTATGGCTTCCCCCTCATCAAGGTGCTTGATGAAGCCGCCCATATGAACGAGAAGGCCGGTAAGTACGCCGGAATGGACCGTTTCGACTGCCGGAAGGCTTTGGTAGACGAAATCAAGAAGTCCGGCCACCTCGACCATATCGAGAAATTCGTCCACTCGGTCGGCCATAGTGAACGCAGCGGAGCGATTGTTGAACCGATGCTCTCGAAGCAATGGTTCGTGAAGATGAAACCTCTCGCCGAGCAGGTACTGGCTACCCAGAAGGGTGACGGCAAGGTCGACTTTATTCCCCGTAATTTCTCTCGTACCCTCGAAAGATGGATGAGAAGTTGCGAGGATTGGTGCGTCTCCCGCCAGCTTTGGTGGGGCCACCGGATTCCCGCCTACTACGACAAAAAGACCGGCGAAGTCCTCGTTTCGGAGACCGAACCGGACCTGAACCAATACGTGCAGGACGAAGACGTCCTCGACACGTGGTTCTCGAGCGGCCTATGGCCGTTTGCGACGATGGGCTGGCCCGACACTGAATCGCCCGACTTCAAACGCTATTTCCCGACCGATCTCCTGGTGACCGGTTATGACATCATCTTCTTCTGGGTCGCACGCATGGACTTCCAGTCGCTCCATTTCACCGGAAAGTCGCCGTTTAAGCAGTGCCTGATCCACGGCCTCATCCGTGATGAGCAAGGCCGCAAGATGTCGAAATCCCTCGGCAACGGCATCGACCCGCTCGACGTCATCGCCACCCATGGCGTCGACGCCCTCCGCTATTTCATCACGACCAACAGCACCCCGGGGCAGGATATGCGCTACAGCGAGGAGAAAATCTCCGCGGCCGAAGCCTATCTCAACAAGATTTGGAACGCCACCCGTTACGTCGAGGGCATCCTCGGCGAAGGCTATACGCCACGCCCTCTCGATAAAAAGAATCTTGGAGTCCTCGACCTCGCGATCCTCGATCGCCTGCAGCGGACCATCAAAGCCGTCACCGCCAAGATGGAAACCTACCAATTCGGCCAGGCTTCCTCGACGTTATACGACTTTGTCTACGATGATTTCTGCTCGTCGTACCTCGAGATGAGTAAGGTGACGCTTAACAAAGGCGGAACCGAAGCCGAAGCCACCAAAGACACCCTCTATTTCGTCATGAGAAGCATCATCCTCATGATCTATCCGTATGCGCCGTTCGTCGGGGAAGAAATGTATCTTTCCCTGCCCGAACACAAGGAATCGGCTTGCCTCGAAACCTATCCGGAATTCACGAAGGATTTCCTTTCCCCGAAAGCCGTCGCCTCTTTCCGCCTGCTCGAGGGCATGATCAAAGACCTCCGCAACTTCAAATCCGAGCAAGGTTTGGCTCCTAACGCCCCGGTCAAACTCGTCATCACTCCAAAGGAGCCCTTCAAGGGCTTTGGCGATTATCTCGGCCGTTTCAGCTTCGCCCAATCGATCGCCTTCACGAAGGAGTCCCCCTCGGGAGGGCATCCCTTCCTTTACCCGGGCCACAGCCTTTCGGTCGAGGAAGCCATCAGCCGCGAAGAGCTCCTGAAGAAACTGACGGATCAGGAAAAGGCCCTGCGCTTTGAGATCGACCGCTCGACCAAGATGCTCTCGAATCCCGGCTTCACCTCGAAAGCCCCGGCCGAGAAAATCAAGTTAGAACAGGAAAAGATCGAAAAGAACAAGAGTCTCCTTGCTGCCGTCACGGAACGCCTTAAGACTCTTCGTTAACGAATTCGGGTCCGAATGACTCTCGTCCTCCTACCTTTGGGTGGGAGGATTTCTTTTATGGAATTCGTGGCTTTGTCTACCGAGGAGCTCGCCGAAACGAAACCCGGCGAGGTCCTGACCCTCGCGGCCGTCATCGCCGTCATGGCGGTCGCCCTTTTGGCGATTATCTGCTACCGCCTTTTCAAAAGCAGTGCAGGCGGCACCTTGAAGATGCCCGGCGGTTGGGCTTTCACTTGGGATTGACGAGTCCCTTCATCAGGACGCGTTTGCTCACGTGCGAATCTGCGATTTAACGGAGGCGAGTCGGCCTCGGGAAAAAGCTGCCTCGAAGGGCTTGGCCTTTCTATCGGACGAAGATCTTTTGGCCTTGGTCATGGGCAAAGGGGTCAAAGGGGCCAACGCCCTCGAGGTAGCTCAAAACCTTTTGGCCGCCTTTGGCGGACTCAAAAGGATGGGAACCTACAACTATCGGTCGTACGAGAAGGAACGAGGGGTCAGCCATGCCAAAGCCTTGGCTCTGGCGGCGGTTTTCGAACTGGCGAAACGGATTCGATTGCCCGATTTGGGGGACAAGCCGAAATTAGACCCGGAAACCCTTTTCCGTCGCTACAAAGAAATGTTCTCTTCCGACACGAGGGAACGCGTCGTGTTGCTTGAGCTCGACAGAAGGGGTTCGTTCATCAAAGAAACGACGATCTATCAGGGAACCGAGTCGGGCGTCCGCTATAACGAGAGCGAGATTATCAAAGAGCTGGCGGCGAACCAGGCGGTCTCTTTCGTGATGGTGCACAACCACCCCTCGGGACGGGCCGTTCCGTCGTCGAATGAGACCGAAGCCACCTTCCATTTGGGAGCGGAATGCCTTAAGCTCGGCATACATTTAAAAGATCACCTAATCATCAGTGAGGACGGCTATTTTTCCTTTTTGAACCAACCTCAAACGGCCATATAGTAAAAAAAGACTTGGCGGAGCGATTTTCGCTTCCTTTACGCGCGTGAAGTGATATATTTATCACGTTGTCGCCCTCCTATGGGGCCACAACCGCGTCCAAAAGGCACCTAACTAATTCGTAAGAATTGGCCTCACGAGCGAGTCCAATAGGTCAAAGGAGGAATAGACATGTACGCTATCGTAGAAACCGGTGGTAAGCAGATCAAAGTCGCCGTTGGCGATAAGATCTACGTCGAGAAACTCGACGTCGAAGCCGGCCAAGACGTGACCCTCGAAAAAGTCCTTTTCGTCGGCGGAGAGAAGACGGTTGTCGGCAGCCCTTATATCAAGGACGCGACCGTTCTTTGCAAAGTCGAGAAGCAAGGCCTTTCGAAGAAGATCATCGTTTACAAGTACAAGAGCAAGGCCAATGAGCGCAAAACCCACGGCCATCGTCAGCCCTATACTTGCTTGGTCATCAAAGCCATTAACGCCTAATGATTCGCATCATTGTTCTCAACCATAACGGCCAGTTCGCTTCTCTCGAAGTGAAAGGCCATGCCGACTCGGCCCCGAAAGGGGAAGACCTCGTTTGCAGCGCCGTCAGCGCCATCGTCCTCGGAGGGCTCAACAGCCTAACCGATCCCGAAGGGACTTACGAAGCCGTTGTCAAAGAGGGGCATGTCACGCTCAAGGCTCTCCATTCGGTCAGCCAGCATGACGCGATTGCGCTTGAGACCATAGTCAAACAATTAGAAAGCGTCGCGAAGGATTACTCTTCTTACGCGAAGCTAGAAAGGAAAGAAGCATGAACTTCAGAATTGATCTCCAACTCTTCGCTTCCAAAAAGGGCGTATCGAGCACCCGGAACGGCCGTGATTCGGCCGGTCGCCGGTTAGGCTCCAAAGTTGGCGATGGCCAAAAGGTCTTGGCCGGAAATATCCTATATCGTCAGCGTGGCACCAAAATGCAGGTTGGCGAGGGAACCGCCTTCGGTGTGGATGATACCATCTACGCCAAGATTGACGGCACGGTCAAATTCGAGCGCAACGGACGCGTTGGAAAGCGCATCTCGGTCTACGCCGAAGCCGCGAAGAAATAACTACTTGCGACATTAAGAGGTCCATTCGGGCCTCTTTTTTCGTATGAGGGGGCAAGTGGTGAGGCAAGGAACCTCGAAACAGCGCCCATTTGCTAAGCAGAAGGCCGCAGTCTATCATAGAGAGTAAATTTACGGGAAAGGCTCGGCCCAATGGAGAACCCCCTATGAAAAAGAAAGCACTGTTAAGTATCGCTTCCGTTTTGACTCTTTCGGTCATGGTTTCCTGCGCTGGGACCAAGTCCTCGTCCTCCTCAGAAAGCGGCTCTATAGGATCCGCCTCCTCGTCCACCTCAGGCGCTTCCTCGGGCGCGGGTTCCTCAACGCAAGTCACCTCGAGTTCCGGCTCCTCAGCGCAAACCTCGTCCTCCGCTTCGGACTCGAAAAGCAGCCACACCTCTAGCGAGCTGAACGACTATATCGCCGGGCTCCGAAGAGACAGCCTTTCCAACCATTTCTATTTCCATTATTACCGTTACGGCAATACTCCGGCCGCCTACCAGGACTGGGATTTTTGGGCTTGGCCTTACCGTCCCGCCGAGGGAGAGGGCACCAAATTCGATTGGACGGGTCGTACCGCGAACCCGACAAATCCTTTGACGGTCACGGGCGACGCGACGGTCGACGGTTTTGGCGGGGCATGCGTCGATATCGATTTAATGAAAACCTACGTAGGCGGCTGGAATAACGTAACGAAAAGAATTGGTACCGCCAGCGTCAAATTCACGGACGATGTCGGGGCTCTCGAGACGCAAATCGGACTGCAGATCGTCCAAAGTTCCACCCGCACTTCGGGCGGCTCTTTCTGGACGAACGACGGCGGCAACAACTACGTCACCCTCGAAAACTTCAAGCTGGAGAACCAAAACGGTTCGTTTTCCTATCACGTCTTTGCTAATCAGTATCACGTCAATGGGACAGAAATGACGGCCCTTCCCGACGGGGCCGACCCGAACAACCCCTTCGCCGGGGACGACGGGAAAAACGTCACGTACGGAAACACCAAATACGGGGACGCTTCGATGACTGACAAAGCCCGCCAGAATACCTCGCCGGCCTTCCTTAAGGGAACGGATGGCGGAGCCACCAACACCTCGCTTCAGCACGGAGCCGGCGTAGGCTACCAGATCATGGTCTCCTCCTTCGCCGACAGCGATGGCGATGGCTTTGGCGATATCCAAGGCATCATCGACAAACTCCCTTATCTCGAAAGCCTCCACGTTAACGCCTTATGGCTCACCCCAATCCAAATGTCCGACAGCTATCACGGCTATGACATCAGCGACTACACCCAAGTCGATCCCAAGTTCGGTTCGGCCACCTCGGCCTACGCTTTGGCCCATGGAGGCGTCGTCACCGCGGCTTCGGCCATGGAGGATTACAAAGCGCTTCTCGCTGCCGCCCATTCGAAAGGAATGGCAGTGGTGATGGATCTCGTGATCAACCACACCTCAACCTCGAACGTCTGGTTCACGAAGAGCGCCCAACTCGACGCCAAATACCGCGGATATTATCAGTGGGGCAATCACCTAACGAACGCCTCGAAAATCTCCGTGGGCAATTATTGGTATCCCTATGGGGACACCGCCTATAGCTACTACGCCAAATTCGGTTCGGGCATGCCGGAGCTCAATTATATGTACCAGAGCACCAGAGATGCCGTGGCGGGTATCGCCAACGACTGGGCCAGCCTTGGAGTCGATGGCTTCCGGATGGACGCGGTGAAGCATGTTTTCCTCCGCGACGAAGTCGACACCTCGGTCGCGACGACCGGTTCCGACACGATGATTTCCGACTCCGGTTCGGGCGTCGACTATTCCTCCGACTTAACCAAAAACCTCAATTTCTGGAAAGAGCTCGTCTACGATGTCAAAGCCGTTAACCCCAACGTCTTCTTCGTCGGGGAAAACTTCGATGGGCACGCCTTCCACGTCGCGCCCTTCTACGAGGCTTTTGACTCGATGTTTGATTTCTATTCCTATTTCAACCTCACGAGCGCGGCGAACACGGCCATGGGTGGGGCCTATGGCAAGACGAACTTCTCGCTAATCGCCGGAAAGAGAACGGACACGGGCGTCGGAGCGGGCGGAGCTTATTCACCCTCGGGCGATGCCGCGGCCACCAATCCGGGAACCTCCCTTAAATTCGGCGGGACCTGGGATATCCGGAGTGAGCTCGAGACCAATAACAGCTATCGCAAAGGAACCCAGACGGAAATGACCGATGCCGGCTACGATTCCCTCGGCGGAATGTTCACTTCCAACCACGATATCGCGCGTACTATTAACCGCATTCACGCCTCGGCCGGCGACAGCAATGGCATCACGGCCCAAGGCGAGGTCACGAGCGGGGATTACGCCTCTTACGACAAAGAGGCCACCTTGGTCCAAATCGCCCAGCTGATGATGCCGGGCTGCACCTGGATTTACTACGGGGACGAGCTCGGAATGACGGGCAACCTCCAAGGCAAGAAGAGCACCGACGGCTATGCCGACCTCACTTATCGCCAACCCATGAAGTGGAAACACGGCTCAACTGTCGGCCAAGACTATACCTGCGGCTATTCGATCACCGGAAGCGGAACCTCCGTCTCCTGGGACAATATCAATTCCACCTCGACAGTTGCGGACGTGACATCCCAAACCGCCTCATCCTCGAGCCACTTAGCGGCCTTATCCTCTTTCGCCAATTACAAGAGCACCCTGCCCGCCCTCATCCGCGGAGCTTACTATCCCAACAATTGGGATGGCATGACGAATTACCTCAATTTCCGGCGCGTTCTTGGCATCAAAGCCTACCACGTGATCATCAACTTCGATCGCACGGCCGTCATGGATGCCGGCCCTGGTTTAGCGGGTACCACGTTGGCCACTTTTGGCAATGTTACACATAGCGACACCAACGTCACGATCATCGGGCCGCAATCGGCCGTCCTCTACGAAGAAGCCACCAGTAAATAGATTACTGACGACAAAAGGCTAAAGTATATTTTTCCGAATGGCGAATTCTGTTCGTTTGATCACGACTTCTAAGTTCGGTTTTCTATGAAAACGTTCAATCAGTCAAACTATTAAACTTATCTCACTATTGGATTTGGTTTCAGACTTCCTTCGTTCACTCCACAGCATTTCAGTTATTTACTTTGCGTAAAATAATGATATTCTAGGATAAATTAACGAAGGCTTATGAACAAAAAACTTTTGGCATTGATGGCTATTGCGACCACCGTTTTGGCGAGCGGCGCTGTGATTTCGGCCGTTTCGACAAAGGCCGCCGAACCGGCGGAACCCGTTCAGGTTAACGCGAATGACTCATCTCAGTACACTCTTTTCTTCGATACTGAGGGCTATAAGAACGATTCCCGTTGGTCCAACCCGAACTGCCATTTCCGTTTTTGGAATGGGAGCTCCAGCGTCTATATCCCGATGACGAAGTATTCCAATCAATATTGGTGCGGGAAACTCAATGAAGATTTTCTACTTCACAACAACGGTGGTTTTTGTATCCGAAATTCCGCTTCTGGTTCCGATGACACGAACGAGACTGTCTGGATTTCTTGGAGTTCTTGGTCAAGTCAAAGTTTCAACTGCCTGCAGCTTAAAGGCTCGGTCGAGGGCGATCGTTGCGGCGTCAATTGGCTTACTCTTTCTTTAAGTGAGATCGATGGTGATTCATCGACGACTTACATCGCTCCTGGGGGCCTTGTCCCTTCATACCTGACCCAACGGATTTGGTGTCGGTCATCCGCCAGCAGTTGGTATGACAATAATGCGGCCACGGCTGTAAGAACTTGGACTGGCTCCACAGGCACTGTGTATCGTTCTTCCTCCCTTTATGATGCTGTCAATGGTCTGTATTTTTGGTATGCAGATATTCCCCTCAGTGTGGATGGCTTCCAGTTCGTCCGCCTTCACAATGTTTTTAACGGAATCTATTCCTACAGCGCTAACGGCTACTCATCGGCCGCCTCTCTCATCAACTACATTTATCTCGACGGCACCTACAAGATTTCCTATGCCGCGATTCCCGATGGCCAAGTGTCGGCCAACGTGGCGGCCAAAGTCCTAGAAGGCTATTCGACCTGTTCCAGCAATTCCATTAACGGCTATCCCGCGGTTTCTTCGCTGTCCACCAACTGGTTCAACGGGACGAAGATGAGCTCCGGCGAAATGTCCTCCTTCCTCGCCACCTCCATTTCCGACTATGGCTATGACGCCTACCACGCCAACAGCGATCTCTATTCGGCGGGGCAGAGCAAATCTTCGACGACCACCTGTGGCGACAAATGGTCACGTATGCAAGCGGAAGCTCTTACGCCTACCTCGCTTAACCTCCATGGCGAAGACGGCGGCACCTTCGCCGAAAGCATCTCGGCTCTCGGAGCCTTCGGTTTGCTGGTTTCCCTCGCTCTCGGCGGCTTCCTCCTCTTCCGAAAACGGAAATCCGTCAACTAAACCAAACCCGCTGCGGCGGGTTTTCTTTTATCCGCTTACAGAAGTCTCCTTTCCGCTCGGTCCTAGAAACCCCGATGGCACTTAAGAAGCCGGAGTCGCCTAGGCCCAGCGGGCTGACAATTCATCAAGCCGGTGTAAGTTCGTGCAAGGAACGGATTTTCTCTATATAATAGAGCCCACGATGAAACTCTCCATTGTCATCCCCGTCAAAAACCAATCGTCGAAGCTCCTGGCCCGTCTGCGGGCGGACCTCTTTCCCTTTTTCGATAAAAGGGGAGTGAATTACGAAGTCCTGATCTGCAGCGACGCGAGCAACGAAGAAAACCAGAAAATCCTCGAAGATGCCATGTCTTCTTTGCCTTCTTCCGTTAGGCTTTTGCCCTATGAGGCGACGAAAGGCAAAGGGCACGCGGTCAAACGCGGTTTGCTCGAAGCGAAAGGCGATTTCACCCTCTTCCTCGACGCCGATTTCGCGACTGACCTCAAAGCCTACGACCTCATCGCACCCGAACTAAGAAACTACGAAGCTTTCATCGGCAGTCGGAACGCCAAAGGCGCCAAAATCCTAACCAAGCAAGGTTTCCTCCGACGCATCCTTCACTGGGGGGCGCGCAGCCTCGTGAGGATGATGTACGGCCTCAAGGTCCATGATACCCAATGCGGCTTCAAACTGTTCCGTTCGGATATCGGACGCCTGATGGCGACCCATCAACGGATCGACGGTTTCGCCTTCGACGCCGAATATTGCTATTTCCTCCGTCTCAACGGCATAAGAACCCTCGAGGTTCCCGTCGAGTGGTCGGACGATCCGGACAGCACCGTCAAGAAGCCCCTCAAGACGAGTTGGGATTTCTATCGCGATTTAAGACTCATCAAGAAAGCCAAAAAAGGCTATCTGCTCTCCGAAGAAGAAAAGAAGGTAATCAACCATGTTAACTGACCGTTGCGTTATAGAAGTTCGAAGCGGCAAAGGCGGGGATGGGGCCATCTCCTTTCTTCATGACCGCAATACCGCGCTCGGCGGACCCGATGGCGGCAACGGCGGCCGCGGTGGCTCCGTGATTTTGGTCGCTAGGCGCAATCTCAACACCCTTTATAATTTCCGCCATTCCCGCCTCATCGAGGCCCAAGACGGCGAAAAAGGCTATGGCAAGATGATGTATGGCCATAACGCCACTGACGTCATGGTCGAAGTTCCGGTCGGCACTGTCGTGAGCGACGAGAAGACGGGCCAGGTTTTGGCCGATCTCAAAACCGAAGGCCAAACGGTCACGGTGGCGCGCGGCGGCAAAGGCGGCCGCGGCAACGCTTCGTATAAATCCCCCCGCATGAGAGCTCCGCGCATCGCCGAAAACGGCGATCCGGGAGAAAAGAGACGCCTCATCCTCGAACTCAAGATGCTCGCTGACGTCGGCGTCATCGGTTTTCCTTCGGTCGGAAAAAGCACTTTCCTTAACGTGACCACCCGGGCCAACGCCCCGACGGCCGAATGGGATTTCACCACCATCGAGCCCAATCTCGGCGTGGTTTTCCTTAAGGATGGCACCTCTTTCGTCTTGGCCGATATGCCAGGTCTCATCGAAGGCGCCCACGAAGGCAAAGGCCTCGGGATCCAATTCCTCCGCCACATCGAGCGCTGCCGCGTGCTCATTCACCTCGTGGCCATGGACGGCAGGCGCGATCCTTATCAGTCTTACCTCACGATTAACGAAGAGCTGAAGGATTACGATGCCAACCTCGAGAAGCGGCCGCAGATCGTGGTGGCTTCCCTGATGGACACCGAAGGCGCCGCGGAAAGAAAAGCCGCTTTCGAGAAGAAAACCAAACTCACCGCGCTGCCGCTCTGCTCTTTGACCCACGAAGGCATCGACGACATTCTCAAGAAGGCCGCCGAACTCATTGCGACCACTCCGGAATTCCCCATCAAGGGCCTCGAGACCGGCGGTGTCAAAGTCTACGACGGCCACGCGAAGAAAGGGCCGCTCTTCCGCATCGAGAAGATCAAGCCGGGCTATTTCCGCGTGGTGGGCGAACAGGTCGAATACGTCGAGAAAACCACGAACCTCAAGAACGACGAAGGCGTGGCCCGCCTCGTCCATTATTTGGATAAAATCGGCGTGGAAGAAGCCCTCAAAAAGGCCGGCGCCGTCGATGGGGACACCGTGCTACTTGGCAGCTTCCAATTCGAATATTTATCTTAATATCCTCGTGAGACTCTAGCGAGGTTATAATGTCGTTAAATGGGACAGCGGGAGAAGCAAGAAGGAATCGCCGGGCTGGTGGCTGCGGTGCTGATCCTTCTGACGCTTCTTCTCACGTTTGTCCTCTATAGGTAACAGGCATGATTTACGGTCTAAAAGGAACGATTTCGGAAATCCATCAAGACAGTCTCGTCATCGACGTCCATGACGTTTTTTACGAACTGCTCGTTTCAAGACCTTCGGATTGGAAAGTCGGCCAGGACTCCTCCCTTTTCACCTATGAGGTTTATGGGGAAGATGACCATTATCTCGTGGGCTTTGTGAGCCCGCTCGAACGCCAAGCCTTCATGTCCCTCATTTCGGTGAAGGGCATCGGCCCGAAAACCGCCCTTAACGCCCTCCGGGCCACGACCCCGGACGACCTCTATAAAGCCATTGCCGCCAACAACACGGCTTATTTAAAGAAACTCCCTGGCATCGGCCCCAAAGCCGCCGCCCAGATCATCCTCGACCTCAAAGGCCAACTAACCGAAACCGACAAGAAAGGGAACCCGGCCCAATTCGACGAAGTCCAGCAGGCCCTCAAAGCCCTCGGCTTCAAGTCCAAGGACATCGACGAGGCCCTTTCTGCCGTCGACGAACCCAACCTTAGTAACGAAGAGATCCTGCGGGTGGCCTTACGACACTTACGGAAGGACGGAAGATGAGCCGGCTCCTTGATGCTCATAAAGAAGAGGAAGATTCTTCGAGCGAGTTTTCCTTGCGGCCCCAAACCCTGAAAGATTACGTTGGGCAGGAAGAGCTAAAAAACAACCTACGCGTTTTCATAACCGCCGCGAAGAAGCGGGGAGAAAGCCTCGATCATGTCTTGCTTTATGGGCCTCCTGGCTTAGGCAAGACCACGATGGCTTACGTGATAGCCAAAGAGATGGGCGCCAACATCAAGACCATCAACGGACCCTCGATCGAAAAGGCCGGCGATTTGGCCGCGATCCTTTCGGAAATCGAGCCGGGCGACGTCCTCTTCATCGACGAGATTCATCGTCTTCCCCGCGTGGTCGAGGAAGTGCTCTACGGCGCCATGGAAGACTTCAAACTTTCCATCCTCATTAACCGCGATGGGAACTCGAAGCCCCTCACGATGCCTTTGCCTCCTTTCACCTTAGTGGGCGCGACCACCCGGGCCGGCGACCTGTCCGGACCCCTTCGGGCCCGCTTTGGCATCAGCGCCAAAATCGATTTCTACAACGAGAAAGACATACGGCAGATCCTTGAAAGAACCTCGAAGGTTTTTCAGATGCCAATCGAGCAGAAAGCGGTGGAATTGCTCTCTTCAAGGAGCCGGGGCACGCCCCGTATCGCCAACCGCCTTTACAAACGGGTGCGGGATTTCGCCGAATTCGAGGGCAAAGCCATAATCGACGCTCCTCTCACAATCAAAGCTCTCGAGGCCCTCAAGATCGATGATCTCGGCCTTGATGACGTGGATAAGAAGTATCTCGTCGCCATCATCGAACGCTTCCATGGCGGGCCCGTCGGGCTCGAGACAATCGCCTCTTCGATCGGGGAGGAAATCACCAACCTCGAGGACGTCTATGAGCCGTATTTGCTGATGATTGGCTTAATCAACCGGACCCCCCGGGGCCGCGTGGCGACTGAAAGGGCCTACGCCCACCTCAAAAAGCCCCATCAAGGGTCTCTCTTCTAAACGCTCAAAAAAACTTGTTAATCCGCGCGCGAGTGCGTTATGCTTATACACGCGAACAGCGCGTTCTTTTACGCGATTATCGGAGGTTAACATATGCGCCGCAAAATCGGATACATTCTCTTGGCCGGATCGCTGCTCTTAGGAGCCGCCTGCACGATTGGGCCAACCCTTGTTTCGCAAGACACTGACGTCTCTTTATCCGCTGGCCGCGACCTTGTCTTCAAGATCTCGCAAAAAGGCAAAACCGCCAACGGCGTGAATCCGATTTACTACATCGACAATGACGGTTACGCCGCGGTGGATGCCGTGGCCACCGAAATCGAAGATCGCCTTTCGGACTGGGGCACGAGCGGCACCGTCACGAAAGAGGGCTATGACACGGTCAGGGTCTCCCTCCGCGCCCAAGGCAACGATTCTCTCGAATACCAGTATTTAGAAAAGTACCTCCCCTTCAGCGGCGGAAACTTCTCCGTTGACGCCTCCAAGACCACGGGAACGGATTACGCCGTTTTGCCGGGCTGGAGCGACTTATTCGCCGACCAAACCGCTCGAATCGAATACATCACCACGAGCACCGGAAGCCTTCCGGTCGTCGTGATGCCGATCAACGAAAACAGCACCGCATATGGCAAGGATGGCGATTTCGCCAAACTCCTCACTTATTGCAAAGACAACACCACCGAAGCGAACCAAGAAACCTCGACTCAGGCCGATTATTGCCTCGTAACCTTCTGGGTCAACAAAGAGGCTGGCGACAGCTACGCCACGGCGATCGCCTCAGGCGAAGACTCCGATGCGAACGTCGGCTCCCGCCTTTTCTTCGCCGAACGCCAGGACTACGCCTGGTATGACGGCGATGCGACCAGCGACGCGGACGATTTCAAAGCCGTTCAGCTGATCCCTTCTTCGGCCGCTTTACAAACCGGCACTTACGACAAAGACAAAGCCGGCTCGGCCGCCAAAGCCGCCAAACTCTACATGTCGATGCTTAACGCCAAGAGCTTCTCGGACATCGGCATTGGCTATGACGTCACTTTCGCCTTCGAGGAACAGGTCAACGCCACCGTCGAGAATCTCGTCGGCTATTCTGATTGGGGTCTCACCCCGGCTTGGGGCGCCACCCTCATCAGCTGCCTCATCGCCTTCCTCATCGGCTGCCTCATGCTCGTGCTCTTCTATGGCCTAGGGTCCCTTGCCATCATCAGCAACGCGGCGATCGCCATCATTGGCTCGCTCGTGCTCTTCGGATACTTCCATGCCCAGTTCGGCATCGGAGCCATCGTCGGCTTGATCCTTGTGGCCCTCGTTACCGCCTTTGGCGGCAGCTATTACTTCAGCAAGATCAAAGAACAACTCTATCTTGGACGCTCGACGAAGAAAGCCCATCAGGAAGCCGCGAAGAAATCTTTGTGGCCGACCATTGACGCCAGCCTCGTCGGCATCATCCTTGGTCTATGCATCTACGGCCTCATCCCCGATGTGGTGGGCAAAGTCGGCCTCGTGCTCGTCTTTGGCTCCTTCTTTGGGGGTTTAGCTAACATTCTCTTGCTCCGCCTTGAGGGCTGGCTCCTCGCCAACGACGACACCGTCGAAGGCCAAGTCAACCGCGTCTACAACGTCGACTCGACCAAGATCCCGAACGCCCTCAAAGACGAGAAGCCGAGCTATTTCGGCCCCTTCGCCGAGAAGAATTTCCAGAAACCGGCCAAATGGCTTTCCGTCCTCATGGGAGCCCTTCTGATCGCTTCCGTCGTCGGCGTGAGCGTCTTCAGCGCCACCTCGAACGGCGCCTATAACATCGCCGCCACCTCGAGCGACAGCACCATAGTCTACGTCGAATACCGCCTCCCCTCCGACATCAGCGACCCGAGCGTCAACAAACTTCAGTCGACCGATGACCTCGAGACGAACGTCCTCTACAAGATCTCGCTCGACGGAACCCTTTTGACCTCCGAGGCCTTCTCCGAAGTCGAAATGGTCGCCAGCGACCTCAATGGCTCCAAGACCCCGTACATCGTCCATTACACGGATACCGAAGAGAACTTCACCATCACCTACTTCACCGTGAAAATGGCGAAATACTATGATCCCACCCTCACTTATGATTTCTCCTTTAACGGCGAATCGTTCACCACGTTGTTCGGCAAAGACGGCGTCATCGACAAAGCCGTCAGCACCTATGCCGGCACCGACAATATCACGACGAGCGTCAAGAACGTCGAGGGCTCCGTCGGCACTCCTTCGATGGCTTCGTTATGGCTTGGCCTTGGCATTGGCTTGTTGGCCGACCTTATCTACATGATGCTCCGTTATCGCCCTTCGAGAGGTTTGGCCGCTGGCTTGACCGCCTCCGCTTCCTCTTTGATCGTTTGCGGTTTCTTCGCCCTTACCCGCTTGCCCGTCACTCCGCTCGTGAGCCTCGGCGCGGTGGCCATTGGCTTCTTGACCTTGGTCTATTCCATCTATCTTCTCGCAAAAGAAAAAGAGCTCTTCCGCGAATCCCGTGATCGGGATAAGGATAACCTCACCTTCCGCACGAACTGCCTGGTTTCTGCCAATAAGCAAGGCGCGGGCGATCTCGTTGTGATGCTGCTTCTCTCCTCCTTCGTTGCCGTCTTCTTCTATGGCTTCGCCCCCGCGGAGTGGAGCACGATCTTCCTCGGCTGGCTCGTGGGCCTTCTTGTCCTCGGCATCGCCCTCCTTGTTCTCCTTGAACCCTTGTCCGTCCTCTTCGCGAAGCTCTTCTCCCGTTTCCACTTCACCTTCAACTTCCGCAAGAAGTCTCTTGAAGCCCCGAAGAAGAAATCCTCTGAGCCCGAAGAAGCCGTCTTCATCGGAATCAACGACTAATGCCGTCTTTTCTCGAAAAATTGTTAAGCTACTACGGCTTAACCGAAAGGGATTATCAACGGCTAAACGCCGCCCCCTCTTTTGCCGATCTCCCTTTAATTAAAGAGGATCGTAACGTCCAGTTGGCCCTCGCTCGCCTTGAGCAGGCGCGCCAACAGAACGAACCGGTTCTCATTTATGGCGATTACGACACCGATGGCATCTCTTCGGCTTCGATCCTTTTCCGGGCCTTTCACGATTACGGGCTCGCCGTTTCGGCCTACCTTCCTTCCCGCTACGTCGATGGGTATGGCGTGAACGCCACCAACGTGGAGCGGATCGCGAAAAAGGGCTATAAGCTCCTGGTCACCTGCGACAACGGGGTCACCGCCCACGAGGCCTTGCTTAAGGCCCGCGAACTCGGGATGGACGCCATTGTCATTGACCACCATGAATTCGACGGGACGGAGCCCGAATGCGTGGCCCTCGTCCATGCCGCCCGCCTGGGCCTTTCCGAACCGATCTCGGCTGGCTTGCTATCGTACTTTTTCGTACGGGCCTTGCTCGGCCACGACGACGAATATCTCTTGACCTTGGGGGCCCTTAGCACCCTCAGCGACGCAATGCCCCTTTCCGGGGTCAACCGCTTGGCCGTCCGGCTGGGCCTGGGATGTCTTTCCGAGAAACGTTTTCCTTCCATCACGCTCTTAAGCGACCGTTCTTCCCTTGACGAGAGAACGCTTCAGATGGAAGTTATTCCGAAAATCAATGCGGTGGGACGGCTCCTTCAAGGCACCGAAATCAACCGCTTGCTGAACTATTTTGCCTTTCCGGAAAAAGCCGATCTCTTAGGCATTTCGTCTTGGCTCAAGGACATCAACACCGAAAGAAAGGATCTGACCCGGCAAGCCGAAGCCTCGTTGTCGATCGATCCAAGCGAAGAAGCCATCGTCGTTCGGACGGAAACGCCCGAGGGCCTCAATGGTTTGCTCGCCTCCCGTCTCCTCGAGGAATACGGGAAGCCCGTTTGCGTCTTTTCGCCCGCGCTCAAGGAGCCGAATATCCTCGTCGGCAGCATCCGGAGCGACGAAGGTTTTAATGTCTTAAAGGCTCTTCAAGCCACCAAGGCCCCGCTCCTCAGCAAAGGCGGGCATAGCTTCGCCGGCGGAGTGGCCATCAAGGAGGAGGATTTCCTCCTCTTCAAAAAGGATTTCCTCTATAGTGCCCTCAAGCACAAAATCGAGCGGAAGGAGAAACCCCTTATACCCCTCCTCCTCAGTGAATGCACCATGGAGAACTTCCGCCTTATCGCCTCTTTCGGGCCTTTCGGCAATGGCCACGAAGCCCCGCTCTTCCTTTTAGAGAAGCTGGACCCCACGACCTTCCAATACCTTAAGGACGGAAAATACCTCTCGACGAGCCTCCTGCCCGGCGTCCGCCTTTTCTCCTTTTCCATCTCCTCCAGCTCCTTCGACTCGCCTGACCCCGTGGCCCTGCAAGTCGCCTTTTCCCTCCACGAATGGAATGGCCGGCAATCGCTCGATCTCTTGGCCGATAAGCATTCATAAGGTTTTCGTTGTTACTTTCTAGGATCAATACCTCGAATAAGCCTAGCCAATGATAGAAGAAACTATACATTGTCTAACGACCCCTCGTTTCCGACATGAAGCGAGGGCTTTTTCTTGTTTCGTAGTATATAATTACTACGACATGGCGGAAAACGAACCCAGTAAAATTCAACCGTTAAGCCCCAGCGCGGGAACCCCCGCCGAGGGCAAACCCCTCCTCCCGAACGGTGGCTATCCGATGCATACCTACCAGGACGTGCGGGATCTTTACTGCACCTATATCGGCGACCCCGCCGACCGCAAGCTCATCGACGACGCCTACAATCTCGCCGCGGCCAAGCATGCCGGAGTCCTTCGTAAATCTGGCGAACCCTATATTCAGCACCCCATCGAAGTGGCCTATATCCTCTGCCAACTGCAAAGCGGGCCCGACACCATCGCGGCCGGCTTTTTGCATGACGTCGTCGAAGACACCGACGAAAGCATCGAAGACATCAAAACCCATTTCGGCAACGACGTCGCCGTCATCGTCGATTCGCTCACCAAAATCCAACGGATGAAGCTCTCCCACCGGACCGAGAAGGATTTCGAGGCCGAAGACCATCGGAAGATCTTCCTCGGGATGGCCAAGGACGTCCGTGTCATTTTGGTCAAACTCGCCGACCGCCTCCATAACATGCGGACTCTCGACGCTTTGCGTCCTGAGCGCCAGCAGGCCCTCGCCCGGGAGACCCTCGACGTCTTCACCCCCATCGCCCACCGACTCGGCATCTATACCATCCAATCCGAACTCGAGGACCTCTCGCTGAAATACCTCGAACCGAAGAAATACGGCGAGATCCTTCACCTGCTTAACGAACGGGAGAAGAACCGCCAAGGCTCCCTCGAAGCCCTTAAAAAGCGCATCGCGGACATCCTCTATGAAAACAAAATCAAGTTCCGGATGGAATCGCGGGTTAAATCGATCTATTCCATCTATCGGAAGATGTACCAGAAAGGCTACAACTTCGACGAGATTTACGACGTTTTGGCCGTCCGCATCATCACGCAGACCGAGATGAACTGCTACGAAATCCTCGGCATCATCCACGCGACGTATAAGCCGATTCCGGGCCGCTTCAAAGACTACATCGCCATGCCGAAGCCCAACCTCTACCAGTCGCTTCACACGTCAATCATCTCCGGCGACGGAAACTTCTATGAGGTGCAGATCCGGACCGAGGAGATGGACCAAATCGCCGAGAGCGGCGTCGCGGCCCATTGGCGGTACAAGGAAGGCGAGCACTATAACGCCAAGGAAGAGCAGCGGGACATCGAGGAAAAGCTTCACTGGTTCCGCGATTTCGTCTCCCTTTCGGGCGAGCAAAGCGAGGACGCCAAAGATTACATGGCGGCCCTCAGCAACGACATTTTCAACGCGAATGTCTACGTTTTCACCCCGCTTGGAAAGGTCGTTGACCTGCCTCAGGGCGCCACGCCTCTCGACTTCGCCTACAAAATCCATACCAAGGTCGGCGATGCGGCCATCGGAGCCACCGTCAACGGCGTCAATGCTCCGCTCAACACCACTCTGAAAACCGGCGACGTTTGCGAAATCCGCACTTCCAAGAACTCGCCCGGCCCGAACGAAGGCTGGCTTGATATCTGCAAAACCGCCTCGGCCAAGGCCCACATCAAAAAGGCCCTTAACGCCAAGGCCGCCGAATTCATGGCGGAGGAGAACATCCGCAAAGGCAAAGAGTCGTGCCTCGATTCCTTCCATAACCAAGGCATCGAGGAAGAGGAGATGGAAAAACTTCTCCAAAACGAAAAAGTCTTCAACGAGTACCACGTCGAGAACCTCGACGAACTCTATACAGCGATCAACAACAAAAATCCCACCCCCCTCGCCATCATCCAACTGCTGAACGTGCGGCGGAAGGACCTGGGCCCCAAGATCGAACGCCATAACGCCGCCCAGGACGACCACAACCCCGTCACCGTCGAAGGAGCCACGAACATCGCGGTCTCCCTCGCCAAATGCTGCTCGCCCATTCCGGGCGACGACATCGTCGGCTACATCACCAAGGGCAAAGGCATCACGGTCCATCGCGTGAATTGCGTCAACGTCATCAACGAGAAAAAGCGCCTCATCCCCGTCAAATGGAAAGAGGACTTAGGCATCTCGACCTACCCGGTCGACCTCAGCATCTACGCCAACGATCGCCCCGGCCTCGTGGCCGACATCCTCGCCCTTCTCTCGAGCAAGGGCGCGGCCGTGAACGACCTACGGGCCCACATCATCGTGTCGACCATGAATAGCGTCGTGAACCTCACGATCTACGTCCCCGATAGCAAGACGCTCGAGGACGACACCCACGCCATCTTAGGGGTCAAGGGCGTCTACGAAGTCAACCGCGTCAATCATTAACGAAAGGAATAGAGACATGGAAATCGCCTCAGTCAAAGGAACCCACGACGTCGTGGGACAAGAAGCCGCCGAAGAGCGCTACATCGAAATGGTGATGAGCTCAGCCGCGGAGCTTTACGGCTATTCGGAAATCATCCCTCCGGTGCTCGAATACACCGAGGTTTTCTCGCGGGGAACCGGCGGATCGAGTGATATCGTCCGCAAGGAGATGTACACCTTCCTCGACAAAGGCGACCGTTCCGTCACCTTGCGTCCGGAGTTCACCGCCGGCGTAGCCCGGGCCATCGTGAGCGGCAAACTCTACGCCACCCTCGACACCCCGATCAAGCTTTATTACCATGGGCCGGCTTTCCGCTACGAAAGGCCGCAGCTCGGCCGTTACCGCCAATTCAACCAATTTGGCGTGGAATGCCTCGGGCAGGATAGCCCGGAGGCCGACGCCGAGTGCATCTTGCTCGCCGTTCAGTCTTTCCAGATGCTCGGCTTCAAGAATGTCCACCTCAAGGTCAACACGATCGGCGACGAGGAGACGCGAAAGAATTACCGTGAGGCCCTCAAAGCCTATTTCGCCGGGCACATCGAGGAAATGTGCGGCGACTGCCATGAGCGGCTGGAACTCAACCCGATGCGGATTCTCGACTGCAAGGTCGAAGCCGATCAGAAGATCGCCGCCGACGCTCCAAGAATCGACAAGTACCTTTCGAAAGGGAGCGAAGAACGTTATTTCAAGACCCTTTCGATCCTGAACGATTTCGGCATCGAGTACGAAAAGGACGATAGCCTGGTCCGCGGGCTCGACTATTACAGCGAGATCGTGTTCGAGATTCACGCCGTCGGGCCGTCCGGGACCGATTACGGCGCCCTTTGCGGAGGCGGCCACTACGGCGGCCTCATCGAGCAATTCGGCGGTCCGGAGATGGCCGGCGTCGGGTTTGCGGTGGGCCTAGAGCGGATCCAATCCGTCATGAAGGAGGAAAACCTCCTCGGCTTCGTGGAGACGGGACTCGACCTTTACGTGATGCCGGTCGGCGAAGGGGCTCTTGAAGGAGCCTTCCAGCTCACCGAGCAGGCGCGTTTGCTCGGCTTTAGCGCCGAGACCCCGCTCGCGAGTTTGAAGATGGGCTCACTTTTCAAGAAAGCGGAGAAGCGCAAAGCCAAATTCGCCCTGATCCTCGGAGAAGACGAGATTGCCAAGGGCGTCGCCCAGCTAAAGAACCTTCAGACCAAAGAGCAAAAAGAGATTAAACTATCGTCTCTCGACCAAGAGCTCGATGCCGCCTTCGACGCGGCCGGGTACGGCGAAGAGCACAAAGAGTAGAGGAACATCAACATGGAAAGAACAAACTACAACGGCGAACTGAGACTCAAGGACGTCGGAAACGAGGTTATCTTAGTCGGTTGGGTGGCCACGAAACGCAACCTCGGCGCCATCCAGTTCATCGACCTTCGCGACAAAACGGGCCTTGTGCAGCTGACCGTCCCGGAGAACGTCAAAGTCCCGGATGTCCGTAATGAATACGTCATACAGGTCAAGGGCAAAGTCGCCAAAAAGCTTACCCCGAACCCCAAGCTTCCGACGGGCGAGGTCGAAGTCGTCGTGGAGAGCATCGTCCTCCTTAACAAAGCGGAGACGACTCCTTTCATCATCGCCGACCAGACGGACGCTCTCGAGGATACCAGACTCGAATACCGTTATCTCGACTTACGCCGCCCGGTTTTGCAAAATCGTCTGCGGACGAGAGCCAAAATCGTCAAAATCGCCCACGAATTCCTCGATCAGAAAGGCTTTTTGGAAGTCGAGACGCCAATGCTTAACCTCGCGACGCCCGAAGGAGCCCGCGACTACTTGGTCCCGAGCCGCGTCCATCATGGCGCCTTCTACGCCCTACCGCAGAGTCCGCAGCTGTTTAAGCAACTGCTGATGATCGGCGGCATTGAACGCTATTACCAAATCGCCCGTTGCTTCCGCGACGAGGATTTGCGCGCCGATCGCCAACCCGAATTCACCCAAATCGATATCGAGACCTCCTTCCTCGACCAGGATCAGATTCTTTCCATGCAGGAAGAGCTGATCGCCCGTTGGTTTAAGGAGATCGTCGGCTTCGAAGTCAAACTTCCGCTCCGCCGGATGGATTATTGGGATGCCATGGACATCTATGGCAGCGATAAGCCGGATACCCGTTTCGACCTCAAGCTAGTGGATGTGACTTCCCTTATGAAAAAAAGTTCTTTCAAAGGCTTCGAAAGCGCCCTGTTCGTCAAAGGGCTTGTCCTTCCCGGCTATGCCGAGAAGCTGACTCGCAAGGAGCTTGACGCCCTTCAGCTCACCGCCCCGAAGTTCAACCTCAAGGGTTATTTGTCCCTCAAAATGGAGAATGGCGCCCTTCAGGGCTCGTTCACGAAGTTCCTCGACGAGAAGTCGATAGGCGAACTCATTTCTTTGCTTAACCTCAAGAACGGGGATATCTTCCTCTTCGCCGGCAGCGCCTATCGCCGGGACATCGATTTCGGCCTAGGCGCCCTTCGCAACCAATTCGGCAAAGAGATGGGCTTAATCAAGCCGAACACCTACGATATCCTCTGGGTCGTGAATTTCCCGATGTTCGACAAAATCGAAGGCACGGAAAATTCCTATACTGCCGAACACCACCCATTCACCCGTCCGCGCGACGAGGACTTGGCCATGCTCGACAAAGACCCCGAACAGGTCTTAGCCTACGCATACGACATCATCATGAACGGCTACGAGGCCGGCGGTGGAACCCTCCGTATCTTCGACCACGACACCCAGTGGAAGATCTTCCGTCTTCTTGGCTTAAGCGAAGAGGACGTCGCCCGCAAGTTCGGCTGGTTCATCGATGCCTTCAAATACGGCGTTCCGCCCCATGGCGGTTTGGCCTATGGCCTCGATCGTCTTACCATGATCCTGACCGGAACCGACAACATCCGCGACGTGGAGGCGTTCCCGAAGAATCTTCAGGCGACCGACCCGATGTCGCACGCCCCGAGCATTCCCGCGGCGGAAGCCCTCGAAACGCTTGGCATCGAAGTGAAGAAAGAGAACTAGCTACTATATTTATAGTAGTATCTACTAAGAAATTACTTATTGTCTGCTAGGAGGACAAACACATATGGAACGAAACAAAACCTTTACCGCCTTAGATGATTTAGCGGTCAGCGCCATTCGGAGCCTTATCATCGACGAAACCAATAACGCCAAGAGCGGACACCCCGGGATGGCTCTCGACATCGCCCCGGCCTTCTACGTTCTTTACCGCAATCACCTCATCAGCGATCCGGCCCATCCGGAATGGGTCAACCGCGATCGCTTCGTCCTTAGTTCGGGACACAACAGCGCGCTCCTTTACGCGATGCTGCACCTGACTGGTTACGGGCTTACGATGGAAGACCTCAAAGGCTTCCGCCAACTCGATTCTCTCACTCCGGGCCATCCGGAATACGGCCACACCGTTGGCATCGACGCGACCGCTGGGCCGCTCGGCCAGGGCATTAGCCAAGCCGTCGGAATGGCGATGGCCGAACGAGCCGTCGCGGCTTCCTACCATGGCGACGCCTCCGTCATGGACCATTTCACCTATTGCCTCTCCGGCGACGGTTGCCTTGAAGAAGGCCTTTCCCAAGAAGCCATTTCGCTCGCCGGCCTTCACAAACTCGACAAACTCGTTCTGATCTATGACGAGAATGGCTCGACCCTCGACGGCCCGACCAGCAACTCTCTCGTCGAAAACGAAAAACTCCGCTTCGAGGCCTCGCATTGGCGGGTCCTTGAGGTGGCCGACGGCAACGACCTGAAGGCCCTTGACGCCGCTTTGACCGAAGCCCGCGTTCTTACGGGCAAGCCGACGATGATTATCGTCCATACGACGATTGGCTATGGGACTTCCCTGGCCGGCAGCCACAAATGCCATGGCAACCCGCTCGGAGTGGAAGAAGGCGCCAAAGCCAAAATCGCCTATCACTACGACTATCCTCCCTTCACCGTTCCTTCCGAAGTCTATGCCCAGTTCAAGGAAACCTTCGCCGCTCGCGGGGCCAAAGCCTTCGCCGACTGGCAAAAGGTTTTTGCCTCATTCAAGAACGCCCAACCGGGCGAAGCCCTTCGTTTTGAGAAAGCCTTCAAGCGCGAGACCGCGGAGTTCCTTCCGGTAATCCCGACGGAATTCGCTAGCGAGGCCTCCCGCAAGACCAGCGGGAAGATCGTGGCCACTCTGCATAACACGATGCCCTTCACTCTCGGTGGCAGCGCCGACGTCGCTTCTTCAGTAATGACGGCGATTCCCGACGATCCGAACTTCAGCCCTGAGCATCCGGAAGCCCATAACATGAATTTCGGCATCCGCGAGTTCGGGATGGCGGGAGCCCAAAACGGTATGCTGCTCCATGGTGGCCTTGTCACCTATGTCGGCTGCTTCCTCATTTTCAGCGATTACATGAAGAACGCCATCCGGATGTCCGCCCTGGAGGAAATCCCGGCGATTTATCTCTTCAGCCACGATTCCGTCGCCGTCGGCGAAGACGGGCCGACCCATGAGCCGATCGAGCAGTTGACTGCTCTTCGGACTATCCCTGGCCTTCACGTCATCCGCCCAGCGGACGCCCGTGAGACCTATGGGGCTTGGAAGCTCGCTCTTCTTTCGAAGAAGACCCCGACCGCGCTCATCCTTTCCCGTCAGACGCTCCCACTTCTCGATAATTCCGGCGTCGATAAAGTCGCCTTAGGCGCTTATATCGTTCTCCCGAATCCTAAAGCCACCGTCCAATTCGTCGCGACCGGCAGCGAGGTTTCCCTCGCGGTCGCTGTCGCTAAGCTCGTCAAGGAGAAGGGCCTCGAGGCCGAAGTCGTCTCCATGCCGTCCTTCGAACTCTTCAACGAACAAGACGTGGCTTACCAAAAGTCCGTCCTCCGCCTCGACAAGGCCCATCGCTATAGCTTTGAGATGGGGTCCGGGGCCATGTGGTACCGTTACGCCGATCATGTCTATTCCCTCGAGACCTACGGCAAAAGCGCCCCTGAGGCTCAGGTGATCAAAGCCCTTGGCTTCACGCCAGAGCAAGCCGCCGCTTGGGTCCTCGGTTTGAACTGAGGTTTGCTTCCTTCCTTCTGGCAACGTAAAATCATCTTATGTCATCTTCGTATTACACCCTCGCCAACTATAACCAGAATGGCACAATCGCCATTTCTTTGGGCTCCTTTGAGGATATTGCGACGATGGCGGCCAATTCGCTCGAGAACGTCACCGTCAAAAAGAAGAATTTCATCCTGAACAAACCCGTCAGCGGTTGGATCCGCAAAGACGGGAGGGTCCAGCTTTCCCTCGAAGTCACGGTCGCCAAAGGCGCCAAAGTCGACGAAACGTGCCGCCACATCCAAGAAGAAGTCGCTTCCGCCGTTCAGATGATGTGCGAAACCGTCCCCGTCCGGATCACCGTCAAAGTCGCGGCGGTCAAGTGAAAGGGCGTCGATGAGAGAGCCGATTGTGTCTTTTGATAAGGCCCTGGCCGCTTACCAAAAAAGCGCCCTTGGCCTTTTTTATCCCGCCCTCATCAGTTTTTTCGCCACCTCATTTGGTTTCTCGCTTTCGATCATGGGCGGCTTCGCCTTATCGGGGAGCTATGTCCTCTCCACTTACCTATCCGCCAATCCGGTCGCCGGCAGCAGCGGCTTTTCGACCGCCATTAACATTGGCTCGGCAGCCTTAATCGTCGTCTTTTTCGCCTTTTTGACCATCAAAGCGGCCAAAGGCAAATTCTACCCGTTGCCGCTGGCTTTCGCCTTCTATGGGGTGGATTTTATCTACACGATTGCCCTCTATTTTCCGATCTATGGGCAGATGGGTCTGACCAATTGGGTCATCAGCTTCGTTCTCCACCTCGTTTTCCTCGCTCTTTTCTCCCTATGCGCATTCAAGTATGCTAAACTATCACGGCTCTTAAAGAAGAGCCGCGTACAGCCATGAATAACGAAACAAGCCGCAACCAAGAACAAGTGATGGCGATGACCGCCATCTATTCTTTTTTAACCTACCTCGACATGCAGCAAGAGATCGACGTTGAAGCCCTCGTGGAGTCGTCTTCCGGGCTTGAGTACAAAGAAAGCCCCCTCTTCGTCAAAGAAGCGCTTCTCGGCGTCATCAAGAATTTCGCCGCTATCGTCGAAACCTTTCAGCCTCGGATGGAGAAATGGACCTTCTCGCGCCTTAACCGGGTCGAACAAGCCATCCTCCTCTTAGCCTATTGCCATTATTTCTATGTCGACCAGACCGTCGATAAATCCATCGTCATCGATGTGGCGGTCCGCCAAGCCAAAGCCTACCTCGACGGGGCAGATTACAAATTCGTGAATGCCATCTTGGATAAGGTCCTGGTCCGTGGATAAAGAAGCTTCCTTCGTCACAGTTTCGCAGGTTAACGGTTATTTGAAGACGGTCATCGAAGGCATAGCGGATTTTCGTCGTCTGACGGTCAAAGGCGAGGTCTCCAATTTCAAGCGCTACTCAAATGCCGCTTACTTCGATCTCAAGGACGACAAAAGCGTTTTGCCCTGCGTCATGTGGAGCGACTCGCTCTTTTATCTGTCGTTCCAGCCCAAGGACGGGGACGAGGTTCTCGCCACTGGTAGCGTTCAAGTCTATCAGCCGCGGGGTCGGTACCAGCTTTACATCAATGCCCTTGACCTCTTTGGCCAAGGCGCCGAACTGCTTCGCCTGGAAGCCCTAAAAAAGAAACTGACGGCCGAAGGGCTCTTTGACGAACAAAGAAAACGGCCCCTCGCCGAATTCCCGACCACCATTGGTCTAATCGTCGGAGACGGCAGCGCCGCCGAGGCCGACCTCATCAAGAACATCCAAAGGCGGTGGCCGCTGGTCGACATTGTGGTTTTCCCTTCGCTCGTGCAAGGAGCCGGCGCCCCGAAAGACCTCCTCCGAGCCTTTAACCTTTCCCAAGAATACGAACTTAGCACCCTCATTTTCGCCCGCGGGGGCGGAAGCAGCGAGGATTTAGGCGCCTTCAATGACGAAACTCTGGTGCGGGCGGTTTCTCATAGCCGCATGCCGACCATCTCCGCGGTTGGTCACGAAATCGACTTCACCCTTTTGGACTTCGTGGTCGACAAACGCGTTTCCACTCCGACGGCGGCCGCTGAGGCGGCGACCCCAGATCAGCTCGACATCAAACAGAAGCTCGATGAATTTTCCGTTTCCCTCGACGAGGCGATTGACGGAACGATCGGGCAACTCGAGGACGAGGTTGGCGATTTATCGTCGCGGCCGTTCTTCAAAGGGCCCGAATCCATGTATGCCGCGGCGGAGGAAGAAGTCGATGGCTTACGGAAACGATTGGACTTGGCTCTTGTCAACAATCTTGATATGAAACGGGTCAACCTAACGAGGCTCGGAGAGCATCTCGGTGCTTTGAATCCTTATGGGGTCTTAAAGCGCGGCTATTCGATCACCAGGCGAAAAGATGGGTCGATCGTTAAGTCAGTCGGGGACGTTAAAAAAGACGATGTTATCGAGAGCCGCTTCGAGGATGGTATAATCACCTCAAAGGTTCAATAGGAGGAACGTATGCCTGAGAAAAAAGAGAAGACGTTCGAGGAGAAACTAGCCCGGCTCCACGAGATCGTCGAAAAGGTCGAAGGTGAGACGCTTCCTCTCGAGGATTCCATGAAGCTTTACGAAGAAGGCAAAGCTTTGGTGGTGGAACTCGACAAAACCTTAGCCGATGCCAAAGAGAAGATTGGGAAATACAAAGTCGTTTCCGAGCACAAAAAGTGAAAAAATAGTAGTTTTAAGGTAGTTTCACGATGAAAAAAAACATCGATAAAATCAACATAAAGACCATAAAAGACCCAAATATCGTCAAAGGCTTAGATTATAAGCAATTAAGCACCTTGTGCGACGATATTCGTAAGGAGATTATCCTCGAAACCTCGCTCTATGGCGGACACCTTTCGAGCAACCTCGGAACGGTCGAACTGACGGTTTCCATGTATCGGTCTTTTGACTTCCCAAAGGATAAGTTGATTTTCGATGTTGGGCATCAATGCTACACTCATAAAATCCTGACTGGCCGTTCGCTCGAGCATCTCCGCCAAAAAGGTTATGTCAGCGGCTTCGAGGATCGGTCCGAATCCGTCTACGATTGCTACGAAGCCGGCCATAGCGGAACCGCCCTCTCGGCGGCCGAAGGCTTTGCCATCGCGCGCGGAAAGAAAGGCGCGAACTATAACGTGGTCGCCGTCGTCGGCGACGCTTCCATCGTCAACGGCCTTTCGTTTGAGGCCCTCAACGATCTGGGCTCCCGGCATGAGAAAATCATCATCGTCCTGAACGACAACGATATGTCGATCTCCCGCCCAGTCGGTGGTTTGGGCCAATTCTTCCGGCACATTTCCACCCAGCGCGGCTATAACCGCATCAAAGCTTGGTACCGCCGAACGCTCTACAAGACAAAAGCAGGTCATCATTTATATAACTTCTCGTATTGGATCAAGAGCCATATCAAAGCGGCGTTGGTGCCGACGACGATGTTCGATAACATGGGCCTGACCTACATTGGGCCGGTTGATGGCCACAATATAACCGCGCTTGATCATGCCTTCAAAAAGGCCAAAAACACGACTAAATCTGCTATTGTTCACGTTTATACCACCAAAGGAAAAGGCTACGATTTGGCCGAGAAAGACAAAATCGGCTATTGGCATGGCGTCACGCCTTTCGACATCGAGACCGGAAAGCCGATGGATATGCACCAGGGCCAGTTCTCTTGGAGCCATTTCATGGGAGATTGCACGCATGAAATCCTCCGCGCGCATCCCGAAACCGAACTGGTCGTTCCGGCGATGATTCGAGGCTCGGGTCTCGACGATTGCTTCAAGGATTTCCCGAAGCAATGTTTGGATGTTGGCATCGCGGAAGAACATGCCATCACGTTAGCTGGCTCTCTGGCCATCAACGGAGTTTACCCGATCGTGGCGATTTACTCGACCTTTTTGCAACGGGCTTACGACGAACTGAGCCACGATTGCGCTCGCCTGAACGCTAATATGACATTGCTTGTCGACCGCGCGGGTCTCGTTGGTCCCGACGGGGCAACCCACCAAGGAATCTACGATGAGGCATTCCTGAAAAGTATTCCTGGGATCGTCATTTCCATGCCTTCAACGCTCGAAGAAGCCAAAGGCTTGCTTAACCTTTCCGTCTCGAATCACCATGGCGTCTTCGCTATCCGCTATCCGCATTGTCTCACCGAAATGCCGACTCAGATGCGTTCGTCCAAGGTGGAATTCGGCAAATGGGTCACGCTCCGGGAGTCTTCTTCCGGATGCTATGTCCTCGGCGTCGGCCCGCTCGGGCACCAGCTCTATGAATGCCTCGAAAAGCAAAACTCCGATTGGGGCTTCATCAATCCGCTGTTCCTCAATCCGCTCGACGAGGAATGCGTCCGTCGACTGATCAATTCCCGGGCGATCTACCTTTATGATCCTTATGGGACCAAAGAAGGATTCGCCGAGTCGCTGGAATCCGCTTTGTTCCGCCGGGGTTTCCATGGCATCTACGTTTGCCGGACGGTTCCGACGGCGTTCGTGCCGCACGCTTCGCTCAATGACCAGCTCCACGAAAACGGTCTTACCCTCGACGAGGCTTTCGAAGAACTTTCTTCCATCGAATAAAAAAAGTTAACATAATCTTTGATTGGCTTACAATGTCTTCGTGAGCAAAATCATCATGCACGTCGATTTGAACGCCTTCTTTGCCACGGCCGAGACTTTGCGTGACCCATCTTTGGTTGGCAAACCGCTCATCGTGGCCGGAATCGGCCGCCGCGGAGTCGTTTCGACGGCTTCCTATGAGGCGCGCAAATTCGGCATCCATTCGGGAATGCCGACCTATCAGGCCCTGGAACTTTGCCGGAATGTCATCGTCCGGCCGGGTGATTATTCCTATTACGAGATGCTTTCCCGCTCTTTTTTCGCTTTTGTTCGCTCTTACTCGCCCTTCGTGGAGGAAGCCTCCGTCGATGAATGCTACGTCGACATGACGAAGCCGATGAACCATCTCAAGGATCCCGAGGGCTATCTCAAAGGTTTCCAAGACGCATTACTCAAACAAATCGGTCTTCCATGCTCGATTGGGATCGCCCCGACCAAATTCCTCGCCAAGATGGCTTCCGACATGAAGAAGCCTCTTGGCATCACCATCCTGCGCCGAAGGGATTTGCCAAGCCGTCTCTATCCGCTGCCGATCGAATCATTCTTCGGCATTGGGAAAAAGACATCGCCTCGGTTACGGGAACTCGGCATCAACACCATCGGGGATCTCCAGAAGCGAACCGAGACGGTTGACCCCGCCCTCAAAGACACCGTGGGCAAGTTCTACTTCGCCATTAAAGAATGGGTCAACGGCTACGGCGACGATTCCATCGACCTCTTGCCCTTCGACCCGAAAAGCATCGGCCACAGTGAAACCTTCGAACGCGATACCGCCGATTATGAGGAAATCCGTTCCAAGATCGCCCAACTTTCGAAAGAGGTGGCGATGGGGGCGAAGGAGGATGGCAAACGCGGCTCGACGGTCCAGCTCGTCGTCAAGGACACCTTTTTCCATAGCCACGACAAATCGGTGAGCTTCCCGGATCCGACCGACAAGGAAGGGGAGATCTACGAACGGGCCATCGCCTTATACGAGAAAAGCTTCCTCGGTCTTGAGATCCGCCTCGTCGGAGTGACCCTCCAAAACCTCATCAAGCCGACCAAGGAGACCATTCAGATGTCCTTATGGAACTACGAGGAATACGAGGAGATGGACCGCACGAGGCTCCTCATCAACGAATTGAACCGCAAAATGAAGACCCCGATGCTGAAGCGGGCCTCGGAGGCGAAAAAAGATGACCATCGATGAAGCGACTGGACGCTTTTTCCAGTACCTCCGCGTGGAGAAGGGCCTCGGGGAGATGACCCTTTCCGATTATCAAGAGGATCTTCTCTTGTTCTTCCGTTTCTTTAAGGACAAACAAACAACCGACGATCTCCATCCGAGCGACATCTCGGACTTCATGCGCTCCCAAGCCGAATCCGAAAAGGCGGTTCCGACGATTTTGCGGCGTCTCAGTTCGACCCGCAGCTTTTACGATTTCCTGCTTAGCGAAGGGATCGTCAGCGAACCGCTTCCGAAATTCGAGGGGCCCAAGCTCCCGAAGAAACTTCCCGTGGTCCTCTCCGAAGAGGAAGTCGACCATCTACTCGAAGCCCCCGACATGACCAAGGAATCGGGCATCCGCGACCGGGCGATGCTCGAAACCATGTACGCCTCGGGCTTACGCGTGAGCGAGCTCGTCGGCCTGCGCCTTTCCTCCATTAACAAGCAATCGGGAATCCTCACCATTTACGGAAAGGGCAACAAACAGCGGAGCGTTCCAATCTCGGAATTTGCCCTCGATTACCTCGAGAAGTACATTGCAGGCCCGAGGCGGAAGAACGTCGGGCAAGCCACGCCCTTTGTCTTCCTCAATCATTCGGGCAAGCCCCTCTCGCGGATTTACTTTTTCCGCAAGGTCAAAGACTACGCCGCGGCCTCGGGAATCGCCACCTGCGTCTCCCCTCACACGTTACGGCATTGCTTCGCCACCCATCTCCTCGAAAACGGAGCCGAACTCCGCGCCGTGCAGGAAATGCTGGGGCACGCCAATATCGCGACCACCCAGATCTACACCCAGGTCTCAAGCAAACGCATCATGAGCGCTTATGATTTGTATAGCAAGCGCAAATAAACTACTATATTGGGCGGTTACAATCCGCGGAGGATATTTATGAATAAATATAAACGCGTCTTTCTCCTTGTCGCCGATTCAGCCGGTATCGGAGAAGAACCCGACGCGGCGAAATTCGGCGACATCGGAACCAACACCTGGGTTCACGCGGCCGAGTCCGTGGGCGGGCTTAACGTCCCCGTCATGGAAAGCTTCGGCGTCGGCGAACTCGCGGACATTCCGGGGGTCAAACCGATTCATGATCATCCCCACGCTTTCAGCCTACGTATGCGCGAAGCCTCCAATGGCAAAGACACGATGACGGGTCACTGGGAGATGATGGGCGTTTTGACCACCAAACCCTTCCAGACCTTCACGGACACAGGGTTCCCGAAGAGCCTCATCGACGAGCTCGAAAAAGAGACCGGCCACAAAATCATCGGCAACTACGCTTCGAGCGGAACAGAAATCCTAAAAGTCCTCGGCGAGGAGCAAATGAGGGACAACAGCCTCATCGTCTACACCTCGGCCGATTCGGTCCTCCAAATCGCCGCCCACGAAGGAGTCACGGGCAAGGAAGAGCTTTATCGCTGCTGCGAGATCGCGCGGAAGATCTGCATGAGGCCGGAGTATTTCGTCGGACGAGTCATTGCCAGGCCCTACGTCGGCACCAACAAAGACAACTTTAAGCGCGTCATCGGCGACCGCCACGATTACGCTGTCGCCCCTTCCAGTATCACGGCGATGGACATCCTGAAAGATAAAGGCCTCATGGTCAGCTGCATTGGCAAAATCAGCGACATCTTCTGCGGTGACGGGGTCGTGAAAACCGTTCACACCGTCAGCAACGAAGATGGAATGGACCAAACGATCGAACAGGTCAAAAACGACAAATGGGAAGGCCTATGCTTTATCAACCTCGTCGAATTCGACAGCGAATACGGCCATCGGCGCAATCCGGTCGGCTATGCCCGTTGCCTCGAGGCCCTCGATAAACGTTTGGCCGAACTGCTCAAAGTCATGCGGAAGGACGACTTGCTGCTCATCACGGCCGACCATGGCAACGACCCGACCCATACCGGAACCGATCACACGAGAGAGAAAATCCCTCTTTTGGCCTATTCGCCTTCCATCACCCAAGGCCGTTATCTCGAGGAACGTTCGTCTTTCGCCGACATCGGCGCGACCATTCTCGAGAACTTCGGTCTCAAGAACGTGGAACCTATGATCGGAGAGCCGATCAGCGAGATCAACCGTTAAGGAAAACGCCCTTTCAGTAAAACTTTACTTTTTTCAAGTCTCTTTGCTTTATCGGCGGCGCAATCCTTTGTATAGTTTCCTAGGAAAGCGCCGCTTTCAATATCTCGGAGGTAAAAAAATGAACGATAAGAAAACGTCGATTATGCTTCTGCCGTTAGCCGTTCTGGCTTTGGCCGCTTGCGGGGTCCAATCCTCCTCGAGCGATGCCTATGACATTAAGTGGGTCACCCCGACGAGCACGCCGGCTTTGGCCTTTTACGATCAAGGGAACAACCCCAACTGGGTTTCTTCTTCGAGCCCGGCCTCGGTCGTGGTTCCGGCCTTTGGCGCCGGGACGTTCGACGCCATTGTCTTCGATGGCGTGAGCGGGCTGAATCTCATCAAGAAGAACCAGTACGATTACAAGATGGCCAGTTGGATCTCGGGCGGCAATTTCTTCGTCGTCTCGACCAAGCACACCTCCAAGACGGAATTCGCCGCGGGGCAAACCATCACCGGTTTCGTCAAGGCGGGTAACGCCTCTCAGACCTTCCTCAAGCTCTCGAAGGACCAATGGGGTTGGAACTACGCCGACTCGGACATCGAGTTCCTCGAAGGCGTCGCCCAAATCCAAAGCGCCCTCTTGTCGAACGACCAAGCCCGGGACTATTGGATCATCGCCGATCCGGTTTACACTTCGGTCAAGGCGGCTCTCGCCGGGAAGGGCGTCACCCTTAATCTGATTTCCGATCTCCAAGTTGACTTCGAATCCGCGTATGGCCTTGGGACCATTCCGGCCGCAGCCCTCTTCGTGAAGGGCTCCACCTATGATGCTCACCAAGAGGTCTTTGACCGTTTCCTTTCCGAAACCCAAGCCCGGGTTGACGATTCGGTTGATGATGTGGCCAAAGTCGTCTCCGCCATCGACGCCTATGGGGACGAGACGGCCGCCAAGCAACGGTTCGGTTTTTCCTCGGCCATGATCACGGCCAACCAAGGGAACGGAGCCAACAAATTCGCCATGCTAAAAACTGGCGAGGTCACGGACGTGAAAGCGTTCGCGAACGGATTCGCCTCGGTGGTTCTTGGTTCGACGTTTGATGATTCTTTCTTCCTCTCGTAGAATAGAGGAGTCGCGCGCGGACGCATTAAGGACACAATGAAAAAGAAACGAACTTGGTACCTGAAATTCCTCATCGGTTCCGCCGGGTTCGTTTTTCTTTTCCTCGTTTGGTGGCTCGCCTCCTATCTCATGCACCTATCCGGCAATCGCCTTTTGCCCTATCCTTCCGAAACGCTTCTGACGATGTTTGGCTTTTTGTTTGGGAGCGGGGCGAGCAACACTTACGTGGCCACCGGTTGGACCATCCTTCGCATCCTAATAGGTTTCGTAGCCTCCTTCGTTCTTGGCGGGATCTTTGGTACCCTCGCCGGGGTCTATAAGCACTTCGGGGAGTTCATGGCCCCGTTCGTCGTCTTCTCAAAGTCGGTGCCGACCGCGGCCATCGTCGTCATCCTCGTGGGCGTCTTCTACCAGTTTCGCGGACTGCCTCCTTACATTCCCTGTTTCCTCGTTTTCCTTGTCGCCTTTCCGCTGATCTACGAAGCCTTCCGGAAGGGCCTCGCTAACGAATCGCAGGAAGTCAAAGACGCCTTACGCCTCGATTGCGGTGACCGGAGTTGGCGGGCCATTTTCCTTGTCGAGCTTCCGGACTCCTGGAATTTCATCGCCTTGGCTCTCGCCCAAAGTTTGGGCCTTTCGGTCAAGGTCTCGGTCATGAGCGAAATCCTGGTCAACAGCTCGAGCGCGGAAGGGGGCCTCGGCGCCCTCATCCAGATGGCTTGGCAAATCGATGGAGACATGAAGAGCGTTATTGCGTATTCACTCATTGCGGTCATCCTCTCAACCCTCATGGACCTTCCTCTGGCCTTCCTCAAACGCCAAGTCGAAAAGAAGATTGGCTAAGACCAATAACAAAGAAAGTTTATTAAAATAAGAGAAAGGTCTTCCTTAGACAGTAAAGACCTTTTTTGATAAATGAAGGAAAAGAGAAAAGCCTCCCGAAGGCTTCAAGAAGGCAATGGGACTCACTGGGGAGCGAGGGGTCTGATGTTCGCGGTGGAATGGACAGAAGGGGTTTAGGCCAAGCAATTCGAGAGACCCCTTGGTGAATGGTATCTGACAGGGTAGAAGAGGGCATTAGTAGTTTTTTGGTAAATCTAGAAAAGGGTGAAAAAGAGCAAAAGACTGTGGGAAAGTGGCCTAAGATAATCCAAAAATGACAACGGGAAAGTTAGTATCTATGAACTATCTTTATAATAGAGTTAACATAATGGGGATTATGCGTAGTTGCCATTCAATCGGACGTAATTGACGCAAAGTGATGATGCCTTTCCATGCCTTTATCATCTCCCTACGAGCCTTTTCTTGGTTTTTCTTATTTGGTTAAACTGCTTGGAAGGTTTCTAACGTCTCTGTTTTGAGCTGTGTAAACTTGGCGTGGTTAATATCAGTTCCCGTGTTTCGTCCAGAAAGCCTTTTCTTCATCTATGGTTCCCACGATCGAACATGTTTCTTTACGGACTTTTTTCAAACTGGCGTATCTTCCCATTTAATTATTTGCTGGCTCATAGTTTCCAAATCCTATCAAATGTTTAAGTAAGGACATTCCTTTCTTTCAACCCCTCATCCCGTTTCACTTTTCATTGAGCTGTTTCAAAAGAGACGGAACACCAAAAAGAAAAAGGGCTTTCTCGCCCTTTGTTCTGGTGCTCTTATTACGCTTTGACGCGATGGCTGAGCAAGCCTTCGAGATCGATCTCTTTTCTCTTCGTTTCGCTGAAGAGATGGACCACGACCGAACCTACGTCGACGATCATCCATTCGGATTCCGGCAAGCCGTCGACCTTGACGTCAAGGCCTTCCTTGGCATAGTCAGAAACCAAATAATCGGCCAATGCCGCCAACATGCGTTGGTTCGTCGCGGACGCGATTACCAGGTAGTCCGAGAACGGTGTTTGGGCGCGAACGTCCACCACGGCAATCTCCTCGGCCTTTCTTTCGCTGAGGCTCTTTTTCGCAATCGTGACTTCTTTCGGGTATCTCATTTTCTACCTCCTAGGTACAAAGAGAAGCAATCGTTGGCGAGCGGAATGTCCATGTCGTAGCTTTCGCCGGACATGAAGCGTCGGTTCTCGGCGAGGACCGCCAGGAAGCCGACATAGTAGTTCTTGAAGCATTCGTTGATGAGCTTTGAGGAATCGTAGCCCCGAGTCGGTTCGATCTTGTCCGCGCTGTAGACGATCTTGCCTAACGGCGGCATATGGGCTTTCCCGGTGCAATGGAACTCTATCGCGTCGAGGATGTTCTCGTCGGTGATGCCGAAGTCGGTCTTGGCGAGGTAGCTTCCGGTGAATTGGTGAAGGGCCCAGGAAGGGTAATCCGCGTACTGCGGGAAGTTCTCTTTCATGATCTGGCGGGCCCTCTCTTCCGGCAGGCCTTTTCCTATGTCATGGAGGATTCCGGCGATGTAGGCTCCGTCCGCGCCGATGGCCTGATTGCGTTGGGCGATGGCGAGTGAGAGATGGGCCACCTGGAGCGAATGGGCGAGCCTCTCCTTGCTCAGGTAGGTGCCGATCTTTTTCATGAAGTAAAGTTTGTGCTCTTCGATGTATTGCAATACCGGTGCAGGAATATCGATTGATTGAAGATTCCTGACCGCCGAGGAGGAGACGGAACCCGCCTTGTCGTAATCGATGGCGAACATATGGTATTCGCGGATGATGTTCTCATTGAGAACGAAACCGTCTCGCCTCACGAAGCAGATATCCGCCTCTTGGGAGAGTGCCTTGGCCTCGTGCCAGCGCGGGAACTCATTGACCTGATCCGCCCCGATGAGGAGGCACAGGCGGCGTTTGGGGTTCTTCTTTTGAAGGCTCCGGATGGTGTCGATCGAATAATCCTCGGGCGAATTGCGGTCGAGCTCCAAGGTGTCGATATAAAAGGCTCCGCTGGTGCGGCCGTCAATGGCTTTCCTTAGCATCGCGAGGCGATCCTCGGCCGTGGCTTCGGTCGTTTTCCAGCGCGGGGTGCGAGCCGGAACGAAAACGACGTCGGCGTTGAGGGCGAAGGAGGCGGCCTGAGCGATGCGGATATGTCCGTTATGAACCGGGTCAAAGGACCCGCCGAAAACAATGAGTCTTTCCATGATTAAACGAGGATAATCGACGGCTTGTCCTTCCTGGCTTTGTATAAGACGATGACGTGTCCGATGATTTGCACGAGTTCGGCCTCGGTTCCTTTGGCGAGCTCTAAGGCAAAGGTTTCTTTCTCTTCGGCCACGGAGACGAGGATGCGGACCTTGACGAGTTCGTGGGCTTTGAGGGCGTTAGCGAGGGCCTGGAGGAGGTTAGCGTCCACCGCGCCTTTGCCGACCGAAAGCGACGGTTCGAGCGTATTAGCGAGACCTTTCAACTGAGCTTTTTGTTTGGGAGTTAACATTTATTTGACCTTGCATCGTGAGCCATAAACGCTCACGCCTTTTGGGACGTAGACACGGAATGTTTGTTTGGCGCCGATGAAGTTGATCCAGCCGAGCCCGGCGATGCCGAGGTCGCGACTGCCTTCCTCATCGATTGTGAAGTCGAAGATGTCGAGATCCTTCAGGGATTTGATCTGGATGCTGCGTGGCTGAAGTTGGCCATGGGAGACGAATTTCTCGAACGCGGCCCCGATGTCCTTGCGGATGGAAACTTTTTTGACTGTGACTTCGGAGGAGAAGTAGGCTTTCACGCCGAGCTTCCCGCCTTTGCTCGATCCAGGGTCGGTCAGCTCGATTCCGGCGAGGCCCCCGATGAAGATGACGTCGTCTTTCCCTAGCGTCATAACCCGGGCTTTGATGGGACTCGTGATCTGTATGCTCTTGAGGCATTCGGGCTCGACGACGCCGGTCACGGTGTTCTTGATCGAAGTTCCCGGGGTGTCGTAGAGGCAACTGGAGCCATCCAGCGGGATCTGCATGACCTGGAGACTCGTGCCGGGATAGGTGCTGGTCGTGATGTTGAGTCCGCTCGCGTTGGAGTAGTTCCTGAGGAATGAGGTGAAGAAGAGCGATTTGCCGCTCTTGGTCGGGCCGATGATGTAGACATCGTGGCGTTTTCTCTCCTCTTCGATCTTCTCGGCGATGGAGCGAACGTCGCCCAGGGTTGTCAGGGCCGCGAGAATGACTTGCTCTTTCTGGACGGGTAGCTCGGCCACCCGGAAGCGATGGGCCACATAGATGGCGAGGTCTTCGTCCTTGACCTCTTTGGGCATCAGGTCCCGCTTATTGGCGAGGACCAGGATGCGCAGGCTCTTGATGCGCTGGGTGATGGCTTGGTTGAAGGACGATTCGAAGGATGTGCAATCGACGACGTAGACGATGAGGGCATCGGAAGCCCTGGCGTCGTCGAGCATCAGCAGGAAGTTGGGATCGACCTCGGGTTCGAGGGGCAAGGGGTTGTAATGGGTCTCCTTGTAGCAATGGTTGCAAAAGAGCACCTCATCGAGGGGGTGAGAAAGAAATTCGGCGGCGATGTAGCCTTCTTTTTTCGGGTCTTTGGACTGCAGGATGGCCCCGCAGTTGTAACACCGGCGAACGAAACGGACTTGGCTCATGCGATTTCCCTCCAATCCGGGGCGAGGTGACGCCCCATAATGCGACGGCGCAGCGGTTTCTCGAGGTGACGGTTCAGCCAGGTCAGACAATGGTCGCGCTCCGTCAGTCTTTCGGTCAGAAGGATCTTCACGCCGGCTCCGTTAGCGGATTTGACGTCGGTCATGATTTGGTCGCCAACCATCAAAACGCTGGAAGGATCGAGATGTTCGCGGCGGAGAAATTCCTTGAGGCGCCAGGAGAAAGGTTTGAGGAGACCGCTCGCGCATTTCACCCCGAGAAGGTTGGCATAATGATGAACCCGCTTGGAGGAATTGTTGGAGCCGATATAGAGCGTAATGCCGAGCGAATCGAGGGTCTTTTTCAGTTGGAACACCGGGGCGCTGGGTTCGAGGACGTCATAGGCATCAAGGGTGTTATCAAGATCCGAAATGACCGCTTTGATTCCGAGCTTCGAATAGAAGGATGGCGTTACCTCGAAAAGGGTTTTAGCGGTCGCGAAGGGGATGAGATGATGATTCATGATGCGATTTTAGTTTAACCCGTCAGCACGAAAAGGGGAAAGACCTACTTTTTCTCCGTTCCGTCGCCGACGTCGTCAAAAAGGCTGATTTGCTCAAAAGGTTTTACGGTTTCCGCGGTCGCCGCCGGGGCTTTCGGAGCCGGCTTGGCTTTGGCCTTATGGGCCACGACGGTTTCATCGATGAGGTCGCAATCTTCGCGCGAAACGCCTTTGATGCGGGCTTTGGCCGGGAAGCGGTCCGGGCGGCGGCAGCATTTGGCGAGCGGAGTCAGATAGAAATCTTCGAAGGTGAAATCCTTCCGTTCGCCCGATTGCAGGACGATCTCAAGGTTAAAGGGGGCCGTCTTGGCGCCGACTTTGGCGAGGTATAGAAGCTCGTGAGGTTCGGATTTGAACATGTTATAGAGGCTTGTCGGCTTGTCGAGACGCGAGGCTTCCTTGATGTGGCTTAAATCGTAGACGCGGTTGCTGCCGCGATCGGTGAGAAGGAGGATTTTGCCCCTCTCCTCGGGGGCGAAGCTCAGCAAACCCGCTAAGTCGGTTCCCTTAAAGGCGCCGGCCTTCATGCCGCCGGAATGCGGATTGGTGAGGATGATGTCGTTTTCGTTGTAGAAGATGGCATTTCCATCGCAAGAGGCCACGAAGACCTCGCTGTTGCCAGTCGTGTACTCCGCGCCGACGAGTTCGTCGCTTCCAAGCAGTTTGATGGCCGAGATCGGCCGGCTACGCCTGACGACCGGGAAACTCGAAAGTTGGACGCGTTTGATGATTCCGTGCTTCGTCAAAAGAACGATATAGAGGTCGGAACGGAAATCTCTGACCGCGAAGCCGCGGACGATCCGTTCCTCGGGCTTAACGCTCACCAAAGTGTTGACGTGAAAGCCCTCGTCGTTCCATTTGGTCTCCTTGATCTCGTGAACGGGGATGTAGAGGTAATTGCCAAGATTCGTGAAGAGTAGCATGAAATCGATCGTTTTGCATTGTCCGTTATAAATGAGGCAATCGCCCGGCTTGATGCCTGGCTTGACCCCGTTTTGGCCCCCGGAGCCCTTCCAGGACTTGAGGGAGCTGCGTTTGATGTAGCCCTCGCGAGTGACGGCGACGAACGCATCCTCTTCGGCGATGAGGTCGCGCTTGTCGATTTCGAGGTCAATGGCTTCGGCGCCTTTGATTTCGGTGCGGCGCTTATCGCCGTATTGCTTCGCGACGGCCTGCAGGTCCTCGATGATGACGTCATCGATCTTGGCCGGGTCGGCGAGGATTTCCTTAAGCGAGGCGATTTCCTTCTCAAGCGTGGCTTTCTCGGCCTCCAGGACGCCCATGTCGGTATGGCTCAGCTTGTATAAGGGCATCATGACGATGGCTTCGCTCTGATCTTCCGTGAAGCCGAAAGCCTTCTGCAAATTGAGTTTGCTATCGGCTTTGTCGGCACTCTTGCGGATGACGGCGACCACTTTGTCGAGCATCGAGACGGCTTTGATAAGGCCATCGACGAGGGAAAGGCGGGTTTCGTCCTTGTTAAGAATGAATTTGCTGCGACGGATGGTGATATCGCGTTCGTGGGCGATATAGCAGTCACAATAGGACATCAGATTGAGGGTTTTCGGGCGCCCATCGACGATGGCCACGATGTTGGCCGAGTAGTTCTGCATCAAGCCGGTTTTGGCGAGAAGGAACTTCTTGATGGCGTCCTCTTTGGCGTCGGCTTTCAAATCGATGGCGATACGAAGGCCCTTGCGGTCGGTCTCATCGCGCACCTCTTCGATGCCGGGGATGATCTTGTCGTGGCGGATCTTGTCGATTTGGCCCACGAGTTCGCTCTTGTTGGCGCCATAAGGGATCTGGGAGACGATGAGCTGCTTGCTGCCGTCTTCGTTCGTGACTTCGGCGATCTTCGAGCTAATGGCCACGCGGCCACGGCCGGTTTCGTAGATCTGACGGAGCCCGGAGTCGGCGATGATGATGCCGCCGGTCGGGAAATCCGGTCCGGGGACGAAGCGCAGCAGATCATCGATCGGGCAGGAAGGGTGCTTGATGCGGAAAACGATGGCGCTCGTGACTTCGCGGAGATTGTGCGGAGGAACGGAGGTGGCGAGGCCAACGGCGATGCCTTCGCTGCCGTTAACAAAAAGGCTCGGAAAGTGGGCCGGGAGGACGGTCGGCTCGAAATTGGCGTCGTCGTAAGTGAGCTCCATGTCCACGGTGTCTTTGTCGATGTCGCGGACGAGTTCGTTCGAAAGGGCCGACATCTTGGCTTCGGTGTAACGAGGGGCCGCGGGCGAATCGCCGTCCATGGAGCCGTTGTTGCCTTGGAAGATGACGAGAGGATAGCGTAACCGCCAATCCTGGGAAAGGTGGGCTAAGGCATCATAAATCGAAGCGTCGCCGTGCGGGTGGAAGTTACCCATGACGTCGCCGACGATGTGGGCGCTCTTTTTCGTGGGTTTGTCCGAGGTGTTTCCGGTCTTCCACATGTCGAAAATGATGCGGCGCTGAACGGGTTTCATCCCATCACGAGCATCCGGAATGGCGCGGTCTTGAATGACGTCTTTCGCGTAAATACCGAAACGTTCGCCCATGAGGTCGTCTAGGGTTTGAGTCGAAATGTTCTCTTTGACGGGGGCGGGAAGCGGCTTAACGATTTTTTTAGCCATTATTTCCTAACCTCCTTGATGAAGTCGTCCTCTTCGTTGAAGACGATGTTCTCTTCGATCCAAGTGCGCCGTAAAGAGGCGTCTTTGCCCATGAGGATGCCGATGCGTTTCTCGACGATCAGCGGATCTTGCACGCTGACGCGAAGGAGCATGCGGGTCTTTTTGTCCATGGTGGTCTGAGCGAGCTGTTCGGCGTCCATTTCGCCCAAGCCTTTGTAGCGATTGATGCCGTATCCGGCTCCGACTTTGGTCTTGGCGGCTTCGAGTTGGTTGTCGTCCCAAGCGTAAACGTGGTTATGGGCGGGGTCGCTCTTCTTGTAAACCCGGTATAACGGCGGGCAGGCGATGTAAACCATCCCTTTGTCGATCAGGGGCTTCATGTAGTTATAGAAGAAAGTGAGCAACAAGGTCTGAATATGAGCGCCGTCGGTATCGGCATCGGTCATGATGATGATCTTGCCGTAATGGGATTCTTCCGGGTCGAAATCCTGGCCCACGCCGGCCCCGATGGTCTGAATAAGCGTGGAAAATTCTACGTTTTGGAGCATGCGCTCCAGGGTGACGCTGTCGGTATTTAGAGGCTTGCCGCGAAGAGGCAGAATGGCCTGATGGAGCCGGTCGCGTCCCTTTTTGGCCGAGCCGCCGGCGGAATCGCCTTCCACGATGAACAGCTCGTTCTCCATATATTCCTTGGATTGGGCCTGGGCGAGCTTGTCGCTCAGGATGAAGTCGACTTTCTTCTGTTTGTTCCCGCGGGCCGCTTCTTTGGCCTTTCGGGCCGCGTCCCGAGCTTCTTGGGAGGCTTGGCATTTGCGGACGAGGTCGAGGCCGAAGTCTTTATGCTCGGTGATGTAATAAGTGAACTGCGAAGAAATGAAAGTGCTGACGAGCGCGGAGGCCTCGGGAGTATTGAGTCTTCCCTTGCTCTGGCCTTCGAATTCGAGTTTGTTTTCGGGGACTTTGACCGCGACGATGGCGGTTAATCCTTCACGGATGTCGCTGCCGTCGATGCGCTGACCTTCTTTAATAAGGCCATTTTGGATGGCCCAGTCGTTGAGGGCTTTCGTGAGGCCGGCCTTAAAGCCGTCTTCATGGGTGCCACCCTGAAGGGTCCGTTTGTTATTGGCGTAAGTCAGGATGCGTTCGGCATAGTACTGGGAGGACCATTGCATGGCGATTTCGATTTGGATGGGGCTCGTCTTGTCCTCAAAATCGATGATTTCCCCCAAAGAAGCCATGTTCTGATTGAGGACCGAAACGTATTCCCTTAAGCCGTTCTCGTAGTAAAAGTCATGCGAGAGGCCGCTATTTTCGTCCTTGAGGTAAAAATGGACCTTCTTAAGAAGAAAGGCCTCTTCCTGCAGGTGGTTATAAATGGTGTCCCATTTGAAATCGATGGAAGGGAAAACCTTTTGGTCCGGTTTGAAACGGATGGTGCTTCCGTGTTTGTTGGTTTTACCGACAATTTCCAGCGGGGTTTCGACCTGACCGCCCTCATGGAAGCGGATATGGAAGATCTGACCCTCGCGATAGACGAGGACGTCCAGCCATTCGCTGAGGGCGTTCGTGACGGTCGCGCCGACGCCGTGAAGTCCGCTGGAAGTCGAATAGGTTCGGCTATTGAATTTTCCGCCGGAATGCAAGGTGGTGAAAATCAGCTGGACAGCGGGCATATGGGTTTGGGGATGGATATCGACCGGAAGGCCGCGTCCTTCGTCCTGAACCTCGATGGAGCCGTCTTTATGCAGGATGACGGTGATGGCCTCGCCAAAGCCGTTGACGGCTTCGTCTTCGGCGTTATCGACAATCTCCCAAACGAGCTGGTGAAGGCCGGCCGAACCGGTTCCCTCAACATACATGCCTGGGCGTTTGCGAATACCTTCGAGTTCGCTCAAAACCTCGATGTTCTTTGCTGTATATTCTTGTTCTGCTTTAATGAAATCGACCATTGCTTCTTTATCGCTCAGTTCGCTTGCTATTATAGCAAAGGCGAAGTGGAAAACGCATCTCTTTTATTGGATAATTTAACCGTTGACAGAAGGGTGGCATCATGGACTCAATCATTTGGAACATCTTAACGGCACTAGCCGTGCTAATATTCGGATATTTGCTCGGTTCATTTCAAAACGGAATCATAATCGGGAAAGTGTTTTTCAAAAAAGACCCGCGCGATTTTGGCAGCCATAATAGCGGAGGAACGAACACCGGTCGCCTCTTTGGGGAGAGAATCGGTTTGCTGGTCATTTTCCTCGATATGCTAAAGGGCCTCATTGCCTTTTGGACCGTTTGGGCCACCCTGCGTTTCACCCCGATCCGCCAAACGCTCAATCTTTGGGATGAAGGGGTTTTCTATAACTGGCTGACGTTCCTCGGCGTGGCCATTGGCCATTGCTGGCCTCTCTATGCGAAGTTCAAAGGAGGCAAAGCGGTTTCCTCTTTCATGGGTTCGCTGGGTGGGACCTCGTGGCTGGGCATCATCTACGGCTTCCTTTCTTTTTACCCACTCTATAAATCCAAGAAGATTGTTTCGTTTGCTTCCATCGTTTCGGGAGGCCTGGTAGTTTTGGTGACTTGGTTGTTGGTTCTAGCCTTCTATCTTTCTGGTTGGCAAGAATCCTCGTCACTCTTCATGTGGAACTTTGGCTTCGGAGGCGGCCTCTACTTTTGCTGGGAGCAAGCCTCCGTTCTTACGGTCGTTTATGTCATTCTTCTAATCCGTCATGCTGCCAATATTAAGCGAATGGCGAATGGAACCGAAAAACCAGTCAATTATTAATGGTACTTAATTAGTAGTTTCTTGGCTTTAGTCCAAATATCTACTAACGCGCATTACATCAGCGTTTTCCTAGTCATTTCACATTAAACTTAATTATCATTAAGTAATTAAACCGATGATAATGAGGCTGCGGCCTTTCCGAGACACATTAAATAAAAACCCTTCGTTTTACCGAAGGGCATTTTTGTTAGATAAAAAGAGAACTATTGGTTCTTTTTCATCGCGTTCATGACAGCTTTGATCTGAGCTTCGGAAGGCTTGCGGCCCATCTGGAGGAACATGGCTCTGATCATATTCTCGTTGACCGGGGGGTTCTTGGCCATTTCCCGTTTGATGAGGGCGCGGGCTCCGAAGAATCCGGCGACCAAGCCAGCCACCAAGGCAAGGACGAGGTAAAGAATGAGCATTCCGACTTCGACGTCAAGTAAAGCAACTAGGGCGATCATTGGTTAAGCCCTGCCATCGTACTTGCCGCTTGTGGTGTCGATGAGTACCTTATCTCCTTCGTTGATGAAGAGAGGAATGCGGATTTTGATGCCGGTTTCGAGGACTGCGTCTTTGGAGCCACCATTGGTGACGGTGTCGCCACGGACTCCCGCTTCGCAAGAGGTGACCGTGATGGCCACTTTGGCGGGAAGCTGGATGCCGAGGATTTCGTCGTTGTAGCCAATGACCATGACTTCAAGATTCGGAACGAGGTAAGGAATTTCGTTGGCCAAGGTGGCTTTCGGAAGTTCGATTTGGTCGTAGGTTTTCGGATCCATGAAGACAAGCGTCATGCCGCTATCATAGAGATACTGCATGTTCTTCTTGTCCAAACGGGTCTCCGTGACATCGTAGCCGCTGTTGCGGGCGATTTCGATGATGGCGCCGGTGCGGACATTCTCGACTTTGAGCTTGGCGACCATTTTTCTCATGGCGGTCTTGTTCAGAAGGATGTCGATGCACTTATAAAGGACTCCCTCGTCCTCGAAATAGTTGCCGGGCCGTAATTCAGTTACGTTCATAGTTGTTCTCCTTTAAGACTATAGTTAGCCGTTGGTATTCTATACCAGTGAAGGCCAATTATCCACAGGGTTTTGAGTTCACAAGCCTTCCAATTCGGGGTTGTAAATCCGCTCTTTGGCGATGGTGGTGACGGCCTCATGGCCCGGATAGACGATGGTTTCATCGGGAAGGTCCAATAATTTACGCAGGCTCGAGACTTTAAATCTTTCGCATCCGCCTGGTAAATCGGTTCTTCCGACCGAGAGGTGAAAGAGGGTGTCTCCGCTAAAGAGGGCCTTTTCGCTTTGTAGGTAATAGCAGACGCTTCCTTCGGTGTGAAAAGGGGTCGCGATCACTTTAAAAAGAAAGGAACCCAGGCGGATTTCATCTTCGTCTTCCACCGCATAAGGTTTAAGTCCTTGGATAAGGAGCGGTTTCTGGAGCTTGAAGGATTCCGATCCGTTGAGATATGGATCCTCTAGGCATGGGATGTCCTCCGAGCCCATAAAGACCGTGGCGAGGTGTTTGAGGCCGAGAAGACCACCGATATGGTCGAAATGGCCATGAGTAACAAGAATACCAAGACACTTGCCTTGGTGATGTTTCTCGATGTAGGCGTCCAGGCATCCATTCCGGTTCGTGGCCGGATCGACGACGACGCAAGGCTCGCCTTCGGCTCCGATGAGGAAGCAGTTGGCGAATTCCCCGCCGTATGTAAGCTCGCGGATGATTGACATAACCACGAAGAAAAAAGGCCCGAAGGCCTTATTTTGCTTCCTTATGCAAGGTTTCTTTCTTGCAACGAGCGCAGTACTTCATTTTTTCCATCTTATCCGGATGAGCGCGTTTATTGCGGGTTGTGATGTAGTTCTGCTCGCCACAGACGCTGCACTTCATGATGATGTTATCGCGTTTTGAAGTTGCCATATTAAGTCACTCTCTTTCTTTTTGCGGTTGTAACTTTAGCATAGATGCACGGGATTATCTACAAGTTTCGCCCTCAATCGGGTAAAATATGACCAAGATGAACCCTAGAGAATCGACACGTAGTGTCGCCATCGGCAATAAAAAGCTCGGTGGCCAAAAACACATCCTCGTCCAGAGCATGTGCAACATCAAAACCGAAAGAGTCCAAGAAGCCAGCGACCAAATCAACCGCTGCGCGGCCCTTGGCGCCGAAATCATGCGGGTTTCCGTACTGGATTTTGCCGATGCCGCCGCGATTAAGGAGATCAAGAAACGCATCTCGATTCCTTTGGTCGCCGACATCCACATCGATTATCGTTTGGCCTTGGCCGCGCTCGAGGCGGGCGCCGACGCCATCCGCATCAACCCGGGGAACATCGGTTCCCTTGATCGGATTCAGCAAGTCGTCGATTCGGCCAAATTACATCACGCCCCCATTCGGATTGGGGTGAATTCCGGTTCGCTCGACAAGACGGTTTATGACGGGAACGACCCCATCAAAGCCGAGTATCTCGTCGACAGCTGCGTCAAACACGTCGAGATCCTTGAGAAAATGGGTTTTTACGACATCGTGCTTTCCCTAAAAGGATCGAATGTCCTGGAAACGATCGCCGCCTACCGTCTCGCCTCCAAACGTTTCTCCTATCCGCTTCATTTAGGCATTACCGAGGCCGGCCCCAAAGACATCGGCCTCATCCGTTCCGCCGCTGGCCTCGCCCCGCTGCTTCTTGAAGGAATCGGTGACACCATCCGCATTTCCCTTAGCGATGAGCCGGAGGAAGAAGTCCGCGCCGGCAACCGCTTGCTCCATGATTTGGGCCTTAAAGAGGACTACCCAACGTTTATCAGTTGCCCAACGTGCGGAAGGACGGAAGTCAATCTCGTCCCGCTCGCCAATCGAATCAAAACATACGTTGAAGATCATCACGTGAACAAAACCATCGCCATCATGGGCTGCATCGTTAACGGCCCTGGCGAAGCCAAACACGCCGATCTAGGCGTGGCGGGCGGAAAAGGCGTTTGGGTTCTCTTCAAAAAAGGCCAAGTCCTGAAAACCGTTTCCGAAGCCGAAGTCTACGATGAACTAGTGAAAGAGATTGATCGATTATAGAAGAGAGTCGCGCCACTTCGAATCGAAATGGCCATTACGCAGCATCGCGATTTCTTTTTCGTACGGCAAAACGTCCCCAACCGCCGGAGTTTCCAGGATTTTCGGGATAGCCGCTAGACGCGGTTCTGAGGCCCACCGGGCAAGCGTTTCAAAGCCGATCGTCCCATAGCCAATATTCTCGTGCCGATCCTTGTGGGAACCTTTTTCGTTCTTGGAATCATTGAGGTGAAGGACTTTTAAGCGTGACAACCCGATCGTCTCATCGAAATGCGTAAGGATGCTACCGATGTCCGCAACATCATATCCGGCATCGTTGAGATGGCAGGTGTCAAGGCACACTCCGAGGCGGTCTTTCTTTTCGACCTTGTCGATAATGACGGCCAACTCCTCGAAGGTGCGGCCTAGTTCATGGCCTTTCCCGGCCATGGTTTCGAGGCAGATGGTCACATTCGTTTCATCGTGAGAAAGGATCTCATTTAGAGCGGAGGCTACGTTATCGAGACTTTCCTCCACGGTACCATTTACGGCCGAACCGGGGTGGAGGACCAAAAGGGAGAGCCCAAAACCGGATACCCTCCGGATTTCTTCGCTCAAAAAAGAAAGGGCCAAGGAACGGACCGAAGGATCGGCGGCGTTAGCGAGATTGATGATATAGGGGGCGTGAACGACGATTTTCCTCTCGTCGAAGCCGTTCTCTTTTAGGAAAGCCCGACCCTCGGGGATGCAAAGGTCTTTTAAAGGCGTGCGGCGGGTGTTCTGTGGCGCGCCAGTATAGAACATGAAAGTGTTTTCGCCCAAGGCGGCGGCCCTTTGGCAAGTTCCCAAGTAGAAATCCGGAGCGGTCAGCGAAAGGTGCGAGCCAAGAAGTAGCTTACTTTCTTCCATCGCCACCACCGCGGTTTTTCCAGATCTCGCCTTGCTTATGCTCGCGAGCGATTTCTTCGCGGACTATTTTTTGGATGGCTTTGCGGCGGTATTTGCGTTTGACTTTGTCAATCGCCCATTTGCGTTTCTTCTTATAAGCCGGTTTGACTTTGCCGGGCCGGGTGTTGGCCTTGGCGATTTTGATTTCCTTCAGTTCGTTCTCGTTCACGAAAGCCTTTTTCATCGAAAGCTTCCGTTTCGGGGCTAAGCCCACCGGATCCTCTACTAACAGCCCTTTTCGCAAAATCAGGTAATCGAACGGGGTGCCGGCTTCCAAAAGCTTCTTGGCCCGGTCGATGTGGTCGTCGTCATAAAAGACCCAGCTATCGCCGTCTTTCCCGAAACGGCCGGTTCGCCCGGCGCGATGGAAGTAAAACTCCTGCTCGGCTGGCAAATCGAGCGAAACGACATCCGAGACGTCCTCGATGTCGATGCCACGGGCCAATAGATCGCTCGCGACGATGACTTGGTACTTGTTGTCTTTGATTAGACGGATGGCCTTCCGACGGGCCCGATCGCCGAGCCCTCCCGTGAAGAAGACGGCGTCGATACCCTGGTCCTGCAGTTTGGCAAAGCATTTCTCGACGGTTTCTTTGGTCGAGGCAAAAACTAAGCAAAGATAAGGCTTCCGAGCGGCCAAGAAGTCGACGAGGGCCTCGATAGGGTCGGCGTGCTTAATATCGACGAGGTGATGGCGGACTTGGGCGGCGGTTTCCGTTTTCTCGCCCTCGAACTCGAAGTCGCTGCGGACGAATTTGTGTAGTTCGTCGCGAAGATTCTGTTTTAGAGTGGCGCTGAAGACCATCGTTTGCGGATCTTTGACGATGGAGAAGAGTTTTTCGATATCATCAAAATATCCTAAATCCAGCAACATGTCGGCTTCGTCGAGGACGATGGAACGGACGCCTTGGAGATTGAGGAGGTGCTTGTCGACGAGGATGTCCTTGAGACGTCCAGGCGTCCCGACGACCATGTGCGGGGCTTCCGAAAGGCCTTCGGCGTTTTGACTCACTTCGGATTCGCTGGTGAACAAACGGACTTTGAATTTCGGGAAGAAGCGCTGAAATTCCCTGGCGAAATCGTAAGTTTGGCGAGCCAGTTCTCTCGTCGGGGCGATGATGATGGATTGGACCCGCGAAAGAGACAGATCGGTTTTCTCGATGAGAGGGATCAGGAAAGCGTGGGTTTTTCCGCTCCCGGTCGCGCTTTGAGCGAGCAAAGAGACCCCGCGAAGGGCCTTCGGAATAACGGCCGTCTGAACGGAAGAAGGTTCGACGTAGCCCGTCTTTTTGAGGGCCAGAACCATCGTGGGTGAAAGGTTAAATGCACTAAATGATGCCATACCGCATTATTATATAGAGAATCGCTTATCTTTGGCATTCTTTTCGCGCTATAGTGGGTTCATGGAAGTGTGGGCTTTAGAACCGCATGGTTTCTGCGAAGGTGTCAATCGCGCTTATGAACTAGCGGCGAAGTCGCTTTCGGATTCCACTCCCGTGTACGCTCTAGGTCTTGTGGTTCATAACGAAAAAGTTATTGCCTCGCTCCAAAAGCGGGGCCTGATCTCTCTCGATGAGAAAACCGGTCCCCTTTCGGACCTTCTTCGCTCGGTCCCCGCGGGCTCGACGCTTTTGTTCTCGGCCCATGGCCATGATCCGAAGCTCGATGAGCTAGCCAAGACCCAAAATCTCCGTACCATCGATTCCACCTGCCCTTACGTCAAAGCCAATATGGAAAAAATCCTTGAGGCTTTACGGAAGGGATTTTCAGTCGTCTACGTCGGAGAGAAGGGACATCTCGAATGCGAAGCCGCTTTGTCTTTGGGACCGAACGTTTATCTCTATGAGAAGGATGTCCCGAGCCGGAAGCCTTCTTACCTCGCCATTTCCGGCAGCCGTCCCTACGTCGTCGTTCAGACCACCATGGACGAAGGAGAAGCCCGAGAAGCCTTAACGGCCATCGCCTCCCACTATCCGGATGCGGTCTACGCCGGGGGTCGCTGCCCTTCGACGATCAAAAGGCAATCTTCGATAGCCGAAGCCCCACAAAACATCGACCTTTTCGTCGTTTTGGGGAGCGAGCGAAGCAACAATACCCTCCGTTTGGTCTCTTTGGCTAAACAAACCCATCCCTTGGCGACCGTGCTACGGGTTCTCGACAAAGACGCTTTGGCGAAAGAAAATCTCTCGGTTTACAAAAAAGCCGCCCTCGCGAGCGGCGCTTCGACGGATCCGGAAACCTATTTCGAGGCGTTGGCCTATCTCCAAACGCTGTAAGAATCGTTTTCAAGTTCCCTTTTCAAATAACTTCAGGTAGTTTTTCGTGGTCGACGATTTCGACGCGTAACGTGGGATCGATGCTCAGAAGAGTCCCTTTCATCCGCGGCATAAAGACCCGTTCGATCTCGTGAGGGAGATCGAGGTAGTTAAAATGGCGCAAAACGTTTTCTCGCCTTCCGTGATGGGGGACATCGCCCGAAACGAAGATGTCATAACCGAGAGTTTGGGCGAGCTCGGCGCTCCGCCAACCGCCGCCGCCGATGAGGGCGACTTTTTCCACCACCGGTTTTCCGGAGGGAATGAGCAATCCGTAGCTCACTCCGAGTTTCTTTTTGGCGTAGAGGGCGAAGTCGCGGACCGGCAACCTCATCGGCAACCGTCCTCCGCGAGCCATGGGGCAACCTTCGAGGGCTACCACGTCAAGCAACCCTAACCTTTCGGCCAGGGCGTCGTTCATGCCAGGCGTTCCAGTATCGAAATTGGTGTGGTAACTATAGACGGCTAAACCAGCCTTTTCGGTCCGCTCATAAAGGTCATTCTTGATAGGGTCAGACGAAAGCACGGCTTGCGGGGTGCCAAACACGAAGGGATGGTGGGTAATGATGAGGTCGGGATGGAGCTTGAGGGCTTCAGGATAGACCTCGTCATCGTAATCGAGGCATAAAAGAATCGTCTCCGCCGTTTCCGGTAGTTTTCCGCACATGAGGCCACCATAATCACCGGGGTCGCGGAGGCGGGTCGGATAAAAGGCCGCCAGTTTTCGCAGTAGAACGATCGTTTTCATCGCAAAGCCTCCTCGATGCGTTGGATTTGTTGGGCTAAGGCTTCCTTTTTTGCCTTTTGGTTTTCACCAAGGGACCGGAGGATACTCTGCAGTCTCGCCGTTTCGTTTTCCCAGAATTTCCGCCAAGCGTAGGGTTTCTCGCGAAGGGCCACTGGGCCGAAATCCAACTGGAAGTCGTTATAGGGCGGGAAGCCGGGTGATTTGTTCCAACGTGAGACTTCGTAATAATGTCCGTCTTCGTAAAGGGACCGCGAGGCCTCTTCCCGGAAGCCGAGTTCCATCAAGGAACGATAAACGAAGGGCCGTTCGGAATGGGGGTCGACGATGATGGTTGAGATATTGGGGCGAAGAGGTAGATCGCGTTTGAGGATCGCGGCGATTAATTGCCCTCCGAGGCCGGCTAAGACCGCGGTGTCCACGCGCCGATCGGCTTGCGAGAGGCCATCGGAGAGGGAAAGCGCATAAGCGCCATGAGGTTTGGCTTGCTCGAACGCCTCTTTCATCACCTGAAAAGGGCCGGGCTTGTTCTCGATGCCCTGCACGAAAGCAACTGACCGCTCAGAAAGCAAGCGGAGAGGAACCGAGGCGTGGTCGCTCCCGACATCCGCCACGGAGGACCCTAGTGGAATGAGGGAGACGATGGTTTCGAGGCGCGCGCTCAGCATTACTGGAGCCCCTTTCGCATTTTGGCGAGGGCCGCGTCGCGGATCTGGCGGATCCGTTCGCGGGAAAGGTCGTATTTCTTAGCCACTTCCTCAAGGGATCGGGCCTCGCCGTCTTCGAGTCCGTACAAGAGGATGATGATTTCCTCTTCCCGCTGATTCAGTTGCTTGAGGCCTTCTCGGATGAGGTTGTAGCGGTCTTCGTTTTCGAGGCCTTCGGTGACCTCTTCTTCTTCCTCATCGTCCTTGACGAAATCCTCGACCTGGCCGGAATCCTCGTCCCCGACCGGGGCATCGAGAGAAACGGTGTCAAGAGGAAGGGTCTCGTAATAAGCGACATCATTCTCGGTAAAGCCGGGAAGGGCTTTGGCGACTTCTTCTTCCGTGGGCTCGCGGCCGAGGCTTTGAAGGAGTTCCCGCCGCGCGTTCTTGATTTTGCGGATGCTCTCCACCACATGGACGGGGAGACGGATGGTGCGGGATTGGTCGGCGACGGCCCGGCTGACCGCCTGCTTGATCCACCAAGTGGCATAGGTCGAGAACTTAAAGCCTTTGGTGTAGTCGAATTTCTCGGCCGCGCGAGTGAGGCCGATGTTGCCTTCTTGGATAAGGTCGGAAAGGGGAAGGCTCTTGTTGGCGTAGTGCTTGGCCACGGAAACGACGAGGCGCAGGTTGGCGTTGATGAGGGCGTCTTTGGCTTCTTGGTCGCCTGTGCCGATGCGTTTAGCTAGAGCGACCTCCTCTTCCTTGCTAAGAAGAGGATACTGGCTCATCTGGACGAGATAGAGCCGCAAGGGATCGGCGCTCGAAACGGTGCTGGGGGCGTTCGAGGCGACCGAAAGCTCGTCGTCCTCGATGGAGACGCCGCGGGAGACTAGGTCATTCACCAGCCGTTCGTATTCTTCTTCCGACAGGCCGAACTCGTCGGCCTTGTCGAGCAGTTCGTTTTGCGAAAGAGCGCCTCGTTCCTTCACTTCAGCGAGGAAAAAATCCTCGGCTTCGGCAAAAGGCGTTTTCGCTTTTCGCTCGTTCATGGTTTTCGTTGCCTTACTTGGAGTGAGTGTCCGGTCCCGAAGCGTAGAGGGCGTCGCGGTAATCGCCAAGCTTCTTCGCTCTCGTCGGGTGGCGGAGTTTCCGGATGGCTTTGGCTTCGATTTGACGGATACGTTCGCGGGTGACCCCGAACTCTTTGCCGACTTCCTCAAGGGTTCTCGGGCGGTTGTCGTCGAGACCGTAACGGAGGCGGAGGACTCTTTCTTCGCGGTCAGTCAGATCCTTCATGATTTCGTAGAGTTCGTCCTTTAGGAGGGACTTGGTCGTGTATTCTTCGGGGCTCTGGGCTTCTTTGTCTTCGATGAAATCGCCAAGGTGGCTGTCGTCTTCCTCACCGATCGGGGTTTCGAGGGAAACCGGCTCGAGGGCGATGCGTTGGATCTCGCGAATACGTTCCGGGCTCAGGACACCTTCCATTTTGGTGGAGATTTCCTCGGCGGTCGGATCGCGTCCGAGCTCTTGGACGAGCTGGCGCTGGACCCGGGTCATCTTATTGATGGTTTCAACCATGTGAACGGGGATACGGATGGTGCGAGCTTGGTCGGCGATGGCGCGGGTGATGGCCTGGCGGATCCACCAGGTGGCGTAGGTCGAGAACTTGAAGCCTTTGGTATAGTCGAATTTCTCGACGGCTTTGATTAAGCCCATGTTGCCTTCCTGGATGAGATCGAGGAAATGCATTCCGCGGCCCACGTAGTGCTTGGCGATCGAAATGACGAGGCGGAGGTTCGCCGTGATGAGCTGGTTCTTGGCGTCTTGGTCGCCTTGGGCGATCCGTTTGGCCAGTTCCGTTTCTTCTTTGGCCGAAAGAAGGTTGACCTTGCCGATCTCCTTGAGGTACATCTTGACGGAGTCGTTGACTTTGACTTCGCCGCTCTGGATTTTCGAGAAATCGTCGATGGTGGCCACTTCTTCTTTTTCCGTTTCGTCCACTACTTCAACTTCGACCTCGTCTTCGGCTATTTCCTTTTCGGCCGCGGCGATTTTGGTCGCGTCGACCTCTTCGTCCTCGAGGGAGCCATCGTCATCGTCGGAAATGACCTTGATTTTGTTCTCGCGGAAATAATCGATGAGGCTTTCGAGCTCCTCGTCGTTGAGATCGAGTTTGCTCGTGGCGTCCATGACGTCATCTTGCTCGATGAAACCTTCGGCTTTCCCTTTCTTCAGGAAATCCTTTTTGATGTTCTCGATGCTCTTGATGGTGCCTTCATCGAGTTGCTCGCCCTCTTCCTCGGCCGCAAGGAGGGTCGAATCAATGTCGAGGTTCTCTTCTTTCTTGGGAGAGGTCTTGGCCTTGGGTTCGTCCTTTTTCTTCACTGGCTTGGCGGGTTTGCTCGGAACGCTCTTCGGGGCAACGGCGGGTTTGACGACCTTTTTTTCTTTCTTTTCCATATGCTTTTTCCTTCCACTTAGCTGGATTTCTTGTCGGAGCGACGTTTTTCTCGTCGCTCGGCGTAACCCTTGATGATGAGGGCCTTCTCTTCGTCGGTCTTTCCTTCGAGGGCTTTCTTCGTCTCGGCGTTGTCGGATAGGCGGCTCTTCTCTTCGGCGATGGCCTTCGCGCAATCGGGCATGGACCTTGGGTTGTAAGGAGGATGGTAATTGTCTTGGGCCACTTTCGTGATTTCGGCCTCGAGCTCGTCGAGGTTCGGCGAGTCACCGTTGGCGATGTCGCTGATGAGGGAGGAGACGTTCACCGCTTCGTTGCGTTTGTCGACGTATTCCCGAATGTAGTTGGCGATCTCGTTGTAGGTGTCGGTGTAGAACGAATCGATCGCTTTGTTGAAGTAGTCCACGGCATCGACGTTCTCTAGCATGTAGTAGAGGGCTTCCCGCTCGGCGAGGAAGAGCCGGCGGACGAAGCGTTTCTCCGGATGGAGCCGCTCAGAGTCGATCTGACCGCTGAAACTGATCTCGTCGAGGGACATGTCGTTGGCCGGCTCGCTGTTGACCTGATCCCGGATGGCCTTTTCCTCATAGAGGGTGGCGCGGGAAAGCTTGACGATGTAGTTATCGCGGTCGAGGCCGGGCGGAACGTTCCGCAGGAAGGGGATGAAGTACATCATGACTTTCCGCCGCTCCTCAGGTGTCTGGAGCTTTTTGACGTTCGAGTAGTAATCGATCTGGAAGTCGAAGGCGTCGACTAGGTGGTTCATGCTCTCGGCGAGGGCATTGGGTCCGCTCTCCTGGAGAATGTCGTCCGGGTCGCGGAGGTCACCAGGGTTTGAGACGAGGCGGAACGGCAGTCCGGCTTTGTTAAGGAGCAGGACCATTCTCATCATGCCTTCTTGCCCGGCAGCGTCGCCGTCGAGGCAGAGACGAACTTCGCAGTTAAGCCTGCGGAGCAAGGTGATTTGGTCGCTGGACAAATTGGTTCCCATCAAGGCCACGGCGGAGGAAATGCCCGCTTTGTCGAGGGCCATGACGTCCATGAAGCCTTCGAGGACGTAGACGTACCCGTCATGATGGGCGGTTCGCTTGGCCACGTCGTAGTTATAGAGGTTCTTGCCCTTTTGGAAGATCTTTGTTTCGGGAGAATTGACGTATTTGCTCGACCCGTCATCTTTCAAACGGCGAGCCGAGAAGCCCACGACTTGTCCGTCTGGGTTCTTGAGCGTGAAGATGAGGCGGCCGGCGTTGCTGTCGGACATGCCCTCGATCTTGGCGAGGGAGATGCCGATGTCTTCGATTGTCTTGAGCGAATGGCCCTTGGCTTGAAGGAATGCAATGGTCTTCTTGCCATCGACGGGGGAATACCCGAGGGCGTATTTGGCGATTTCCTCGGCGTCGATATGGCGGTCGGAAAGATAATCGGCAGCGATCCGCCCTTCTTCGATGTTGAGCGAATAGCGGTAGTACTCCGCCAAATCATCGATGCAGGCGTAGAGAGGCACGAGCGATTCGTCGACCCGTGGGCGGTAAATATCCTTAGTGAGACGCGCGTCATGGAAATTGATCATGTCGGCGACTTTGCGCACGGCTTCGTCAAAGGAAATCTTCTCGTACTTCTCGACGAAGGTGATCGCGTTGCCGCCGGTACCGCAGGAAAAGCATTTGAAGATCTGCTTCTCTTTGCTGATGTTAAGGGAAGGATGCTTGTCGTCGTGGAACGGACAGAGGGCCACGTAGCTGCGGCCCTTCTTTTGGACGGGAATGTATGAGGAAATGATGGTGACGATATCCGCCGATTTGAGAATGGCATCAATCAATTCCTGTTGATACATCGAGTCCTCCTGGATATTACTTTGTAATATAAACGACTAATTAAAGACTAGGCTTAAACCAATTAATAGAAGCATTTGACGCGGAAGTAACTGACGAGTTCGGTAATCGGAAGACGAATCTGCTTCATCGAATCCCGGTCGCGGACCGTGACCGATTGGTCGTTGGCCGTGTCGAAGTCGATCGTCACGCAGAAAGGGGTGCCGATTTCGTCTTGACGGCGATAGCGTTTGCCAATCGAGCCGGTGGAATCGGTCGTGCATAAGAAGTGTTGGTTGAGGATAGAAAGGACTTCGTTGGCTTTATCCTCAAGCTTTTTGCTTAGCGGGAGAACCGCCATTTTGTAAGGGGCCAAAGACGGAAGGAGGTGCATAACGACGCGGGTATCACCCTCGGCGAGCGTCTCCTCATCGTAGGAATCCATCAAAGTCATGAGCATGAGGCGGTCGAGACCCATTGAGGGCTCGATGACGAAAGGAAGATACTTCTCGTTGGTCTCCGGATCGAAATAGGTCATATCCTCTTTGCTGTACTCTTGGTGACGCTTTAAATCGTAGTCGGTTCGGTCGGCCACGCCGAGGATTTCGCCCCAGCCAATCGACGGGAAATCAAATTCGACGTCGGTGGTCGCCTTGCTATAGAAAGCCAGCTCGGCCGGCTCATGGTCGCGGAAACGTAGGTTCTCGGCTTTGGGCCCGAGACTCTCGACGAACTTGAGGCAATAGTCTTTCCAGTACTTGAACCATTCAAGGTCCGTTCCCGGCTTGCAGAAGAACTCCATTTCCATCTGTTCGAACTCACGGGTCCGGAAGGTGAAGTTCCCAGGAGTGATCTCGTTGCGGAAGGCTTTGCCGGCATTGCAGACGCCGAAAGGAAGCTTTTTCCGCATCGAGCGTTGGATGTTTTTAAAATTAACGAAAACGCCTTGGGCGGTTTCCGGGCGCAGGTAAACGGTGTTGGACGTGTCTTCGGTAACACCAATGTGGGTCTTGAACATCATGTTGAATTTGCGGATGGGCGCAAAGTCGCTCTTGCCGCAAACCGGGCACACCATCTTGTGGGTGGTCATAAACTTGTCCATGTCCTCGAAGGTCATGTTGTCCACGTCTTCGTTAGGAAATTGGCTCTTGATGAGGTCGTCGGCGCGATGGCGGGCCTTGCAGGCTTTGCAATCGACCATCGGGTCATTGAACGTCGAAACGTGGCCGGTGGCTTCCCACACGCGGGGATTCATGAGAATGGCGGCATCGAGTCCGACGTTCGTGGGGGATTCTTGGACGAATCTCTTCCACCACATCGAACGAATGTTCCGTTTGAGCTCCGCGCCTAAGGGGCCGTAATCCCAAGAGTTGGAAAGGCCGCCGTAGATTTGCGAGCCAGGAAAAACGTAACCGACCGTCTGCAGATGAGAAACGATTTTGTCGAACGGGTATTTGTTGGCCATGAATTGAGGCTCCTTCAAGAATTAAAACGCTTCTCTTCATGAGAAGTTGCTCTCGTATTTTAATGGACGCTAAGGATATGTCAACCCACTCTAGGGGTATTTTTCACAGCTTTTGGATAATCGAGAGGCTTTTTAGCTTCACTCCGGTCAAATTGTTGAGATAATCGGAGAATTTGAGTAACAACTGGCAGCATTCCTCTTTGGTAAAGGCCACTCGGCGGAAGTCTTCGAGGCCGCACCGGAAAGAATAGCGGATGATGTTTAGTTCCCGCGGTTTTGTCTCGGTACCGGAGTCGCTGAGGCAATGCCGGCAAATGAAACCGCCGTCTTGGTAGGTGATGCCCACGATATCCTTTTTCTTCCCGCAATAAACGCATTCGTCGACGTTAAGCCCAAAGCCGCTGATGAGGAGGATATGAGCGAAATAGAGAAGACAGGAAGTCAGAGGGTCGAAGCCGGAGCGGATCGCTTCGACGGAGGCTTCTAACCAAGGATAGGCTTTGGGCGAATCGTCCCCTTGAAGGACTTGGGCGCTCAGTTCGGCGAGAAACGTCAAACTGGCCATCGTCGTGAGATCTTCTTTTTCCGGAATGGGGGCTAGGCATATTCCTTCGGAAAGGCTGAGGAGCCCGACCTTGCCTTCGGTGAGAGAGACCTTTGAGTGGGACAAAAGGCGGCAAGAGGCCGCGTTTTTGCTGGTGGGCTTGTTGACTCCGTGGGCCAAAAAAGAAATCAGCCCGTTTGGGGTCAGAAAGGTGATCATTTGATCGCTTTCGCGATAATTGACGGTTCGGATGACGTAGCCGTCGTAATCACTTAGCGTCATCGCTCTTCCCATAACCGAAGGTGGCGAGTTTGGACGGATCGTCGCGCCAGCCCTCGAGAAAGCGCACCTCGACAACCAAGGTAACGTGTTCATGGAATTGGGTTTCGAGTCTATGGCGGGCCGACATGGAAATCTTTTTAATCATGTCGCCGCCTTTGCCGACGACGATGCCGACTTGGCTTTTCTTCTCGCTAAAGACGGTCGCCTCAATCTTCACATGGTTATCTTTTTCTATGAGCGAATTAACCACGACGGCACATTGATGAGGAACCTCTTCATCCAAAAAACGGAGCAATTCGAAACGGATGGCCTCTTTGGCCTGAAAGGACCTGTCCTTGTCGGTAAGCGAGTCAGCCGGGAAATACTGGGGCCCTTCCTTCATAACGGCCAGAAGACCGTTCTTGAGCTCCTTGAGGCCGAAATTCTTCAGAGCCGACATCGGCAGGACTTGAGCCGAAGGGAATTTCTCTTTGAAGTGCGTAATGGTGGCTTCGCCAATCGGGGCGGTGATCAAATCGATTTTGTTGAGGCAAATGAAAAGGGGGCAAGAGATTTTGAGTGAGGCGATTAAGGCGTCGTCTTCGGCCATAGACTCAAGCGAGCCATCGACCAAATAGGCCACCGCATCGACTCCTTTGGCGCTTTCGCGGGCGCTTGCGACCATGACCTTGTCGAGTGCCTCTTTGGGGACGAAAAGCCCCGGGGTGTCGATGAAAACAATCTGTTTGTCTTTCTCGTTGAGAATGCCCATGATGGCCTCGCGAGTGGTTTGGGCGCGCGGGCTCACGATGGATACGGTTTTGGAAAGCAAAGCGTTGACTAACGTGCTTTTGCCGGCATTAGGCCGGCCCATGATGGCGACGAAACCGCTCTTCATAAATCTTCTCCCGAAAAAGCGAACGGAAGCAGTTCGCGGGTGTTGGTTTCTTTGATGTCGCCCTTTAAATTGGCCATATAGATGGGTTTGTCATCCGGATAAAGCTCGCTGAGAACCTGGCGGCACGCTCCGCAAGGAGAGCAGGGTTCGGTGGTGTCCGCGATAAGGGCAAAAGCCACGAAATCGTCGCGGGTTTTCCCATCCATCATCGCGTTGTAGATGGCGTTCCGCTCGGCGCAAAGGCAAAGCGGGTAAGAGGAATTCTCGATATTGGCGCCGGGATAAACGGAGCCATCAGAGCAAAGAACAGCCGCCCCTACAGCAAAATGGGAGTACGGGGAATACGACAGCTTCCGAGCCTCCTTAGCGCATTCAATCAGTTGGGTTTTGTCCATGGTTGGTCCCAGTCCTTTCTAGTATTTTATCTTGAAGCGGGAACATGATGTTCTCGTCTTCTTTTCGCATATGGTCGTATCCGAGCAAATGGAGCAAGCCATGAACGAAGAGGAAGGAAAGCTCTCTATCGAGGCTATTTCCGATCTCCGCGGCTTGGCGTTTGGCCTGAGGCAGACAAATGAGGATCTCGCCAAGCATTCTTTCGACTGTGGAGTCGTTGATCTGGTCTTTGGGATCCTTGTCGTCGTTAAAGGCAAAGCTGATGACATCGGTGACGCGATCGACCTTCCGGTAATCGCGGTTGATGGCGTGAATCGTCTCTTCATCGACCAAGGAAACGTCGATCTCGTAATTAACCGAGATGCCAAGCAAAGAGAACGCCGTTTTCGCCAAAGCCGAATACCTTTCTAGGAGGTAATCGTATTGGGCGTCAAAAGGGTTTTCAAAACTGACTTCCATGGCTTTTAAACTTTATCACTTCATAGCCTCGGAAACCACTAACTATCGCTGTCTTTGGCCAAATACTCGCGGAAATATTCCTCGTCCTCTTCCCGGTAAGGCCGGCTGAACAAGAAAAGGAACATTTTCTCGAAAGCCTCCCCTCCCGCTAGTACCCCGAAGAAATGGAAGAGATAGAAGTTAAGGGAAACAACCGGTTGCCCGATAAAGCAGAGGAAGGTCAAAGCCAAGCAGAAGGCATAGAAAACGATTTTGGAATAGCCGATTTCGTCGGCGAGTTGGTAAGTGGCCTTTCCTAACGTGCTTAGGGCCGTCGAAGCTTCGCCTGGAGACAAAGGAGCGGAGAAAAGCGATTCCTCCGTCACGGTGAGGCGGCGGCGTTTTCTCTTTAAACTTCCCGTCAGGAGATAGACCCAAAGGCCTTGGAAAACCCCGACTCCCGCAAGGGCTAGGAAGAAAGAGGGGTTATTGGTTCCGAGGAGAAAAGCGAGTGCGCACAAAAGGAACAAAGAAGAGAAGAACTGGAGGGGCGAGGCAAACAGGTCGTTCTTAAAGGAGTTGAAACGCTCGTAGTTCTCCCGGAAGCGCCTCGGGTCCTTGTCGAACGTGGCCCCTAGCCACCGCTGGTCGAACTTCTTGAGCGTGCGGGTCGAAAGGAACCGACGGAGGATCATGGTCAACGCGAAAACGAAAAAACAGGTGATCGGGTAGCAAAACGACCCGCTGCCGTTCAGGAAGTAAAAGCCGAAGAGCAAGGCAGTGTTTGAGCCTAGTTCCAAGGCAATTTCCGCCACGAGAGGGCCGATCGGAAGGATTCTTTTCTTGCGCCAAGAGGCCTTTTTCGGCTCATAAGAAAGTACTTCCGCGTAAATTCCGGTCCATATCGCCTCGAAATCGGGGATCTTGATGGTTCTACGTCCGGCGGCCGGGTCTAGCGCCGCCAAACCTTTGTCGCTGATCTGCGTCACCAGAAGGAGATGCCCATTCCCTTTTGGGGTTTTGGTAAGCACCAGCAAAGGAAAAACGTCGGCTTCTCGAATCGAGGAAACGCAGATGGCTCGGCGGAACTCAATCCTCAGGCCCTCTTTAGCTGCCGCTTTGGTCAGGGCCTCCAGCGAATACGGCGGATGGCCTTCAATCGTCAAATAACGGTAGTTGCGGTCATGACTAAGGTAAATCAGCAAGGTTCTTAAGGCGGCGATGCCGCAGCCTTCACGGCCCGCTTGGCGGACAACGATCGTTCTCATACCAAAGAGTAGAGACCAGCTAAGAAAACGTACTGAGGATAAAGAAAACCCCGAACCGAAGTTCAGGGTTTATCTGGATTAGTGAATTACCACTTTTTGCGACGAGCTAATTCGGATTTCATTTTCCTCTTCAGTCCGGTCTTGAGGTAGAACTCGCGTTTGCGGCTTTCCATAAGGACACCGCTCTTGTTAACGCTGCGCTTAAAGCGACGGAGGGCATCATCAAGGGTTTCACCTTCATGAATGACGGTTTTGACGGCCATGGCAATCACCTCTTTTCGCTTAGTCAGCGGGTTTATTCTAACGCTCGCAACGCATAATGCAAGTAAGAAACCAAGTTTCTCTATAGAGGCTATGGGAAGAATGGTATCATCACTCTATCTATGAAGGACCCGGTCGTTTCCCTTATCGTTCCCGCTTACAACTCCGAAAGGTATTTGCTGGAGGCTCTTTCTTCGTTCGCTGCCCAGGATTTCAAGGAGCCGTACGAGGTTATTATCATCATCGACCCGTCCACCGACGGGACCGTGGAAATCGCCACTTCTTTCGCCAAAACCCATCAGAATTTCCGGATTATTCAGAACGATCCCAAACTAGGACTCGGGCGCAGTCGCCTCAAAGCCATTTCCAAGGCTCAGGGCGAATACATCGCTTTCGCCGACGCGGACGATGTCTTATCCACCGGCGCTCTCCGAACCTTCGTCGACGCGTTGAGGCAGACCGGGGCCGATTGCGTCAACTGCTCGTTCAAGGTGCTCCGGAGCAAAAAGGACGGGGCCGAGGAAAAACACAACAACCTCTTCGTCTTACAAAAGGTCCTGACGCGGGAACAGGCCATTTCCGAGTATCTAGCCGACCGCCGGATCCGCGGATTTCTTTGGACCAAGATGTACAAGCGATCGGTCCTTAACAGTCGGCCGGTCATCACTCTAAACGAGCCCAAAGATATGTTTGAGGATGCCGCGATCAACTTCACCTTTATCGCCCATTGCGAAAAAGTCGCCGTTATCAAAGACCCCCTCTATTATTACCGCAAAGGAAACCCCACATCTAACACCACCATCCAAAGAAAGGACCGCGCCGTCCACCATCTCATTGTGTTCGCAATGTTCCGATTGTTCCTAGAGAAGTTCACTACCAAAAAGATACTAGATATATACTTCAAGCATTTAGACACCATGTCGATGTCCCTCATTTTCGACGAGTATCTGGACAAGAAGGCTGGGGCTGACCCGGCCCTCAATAAGCAGATTGTCGGAAAGCAGTTCAAACTTCTCAAAAACAAAAAAGGCCCCCTCCCAATCAAAGGAACCGTTTGGGAAGAGGCTTCTAGTCGAGCTTTCTTATTTTGAAGAGCGTTTTTTAAGTAAAACTTCTTCGTAGACGGCTTTGAGTTGAGGACCGATTTTCCTTAGGTCCCGTTCTTCGGCTACCCGGAAACCTTCCTCGAGAATCTTGGGATCTTCGCCTTTTTCTAAAAGCGAACGGATTTGCGGAACGAAGCCCTCGTTGTCTACGGCCATGTGGCAATCGATTCCGTCATGGAGCCAGGGGTGGTAAACGCCGATGTCCCGGAGAACTAGCGGTGTCCGGCTCGCCAAGGCTTCTAGCACGACGATGCCTTCGGTTTCCTCGTTGGAAGGGAAAAAGAACACCGCTGCCGATTGGAAGGCCCCGCGAATCAAAGCGCTTTTGGCATAGCCGGCCATGATGGCGTTCGGAGGCCGATGGCGGATGGCTTTCTTAATGTAAGGGCTAATGGCAATCGACGGCAGGTGGCCAAACCACAGGAACTTGACGTCAGGCATCTTCCTCGCCACCTCGAAAAAGTCATCGAGGCCTTTGCGTTTAAACGGGAAGCCCACGCCCATCACGAACTTTTCGCCTTCCTGGATGCCATAGGTTTCCCGGAAGAGGCGCTTAGCGTCCTCACTTGGGGCATATAGGGGCATATCGATGCCATTACTAATGGCCACGACGGGGCATTTCACCCCAGCGTAGTGTTCGATGAGACCCTTCGAATAAGGGGTTGGCGTGATGATGAGGTCGGCGTTCCGGTACATATAGTCCAAGGAGTGGTCGACGAAAGGCTCCATCAGTTTCCAACCGACGAAAGAGTCCCGGAAGTCCTCGTGGGTGCTGTGCCCGTGGACGATGGCGGGAATACCTTGGCGATGGCACCGCCGCAAAACGACCTGGCTCTTGTGCCAGAGCGTGTTGATGTGAGCCACATCGAAAGGTTCATTCGGGTCCAATGTCAAATCGACGTTAGCGGATTTTAAAGCCGTGATCTGATGGTTTTCCGCATGCCCGATCCCACTGGAGGCGATGGTTTTGCGATCTTGGAAATAAAGGAGAACCTTCATCAATGTGTTCCTGGAAGGTTACTTCTCGTTCATGATCTCGACGCTGTGGGAGCAACCGATGCGGTTTGCCCCGGCCTCGATCATATCGAGAACGTCTTTCTTGCTATGGATGCCCCCGGCCGCCTTAACCCCGATGAGAGGTCCGACGGTTCTCCGCATGAGGGCCACATCGGAAGCTTTGGCGCCACTCTTGCCAAAACCCGTGGAGGTTTTGACAAAGTCGGCTCCGCCTTTGACGCAGGCCTTGCAGGATTCGGCGATTTCTTCTTCGGTCAGGTAGCAGTTTTCGAGAATGACCTTCAAAACGATGTTTTTGCCAACGGCCTCTTTGACCTTGCGAACTTCGGCTTCGATAAAGGCGAAGTCATGTTCCTTGGCCATCGAGATGTTCTGCACCATATCGACTTCGGTCGCGCCTTCTTTGACGGCTTGGGCGGCCGCTGCGGCGATAAGAGCCGGTTCGTCGGCCCCGAGAGGGAATCCCACGACGGTGCAAACCCTGACGGCGGTTCCGCTAAGGAGCCGTGAGCACAGGGGAACGAAGAACGGATTGATGCAAACGGACATAAAATCGTATTGCTTGGCTTCGGCGCAAAGTTTGGTGATTTCGTTGATTTTGGCGTCGGCCTTGAGCAAGGTGTGATCGAAGTACTTATTGAATTTCATAAGTTAACCTCCGTGTTAACTCTAAACTATACGCTAAGGAAATCTACAAAAAAAGAGACCCATAGGGTCCCTTTCGTTGTGGCAACCGTTACTTCTTAACGGGCTCGCCCTTCTCTTTGGAAAGGTGAAGAATGTCCTTGCCGCCGTAGAAGCCGCATTCCGAGCACACGTGGTGCGACAGAACAAGGGCTCCGCAATGGGGGCAAGTAACCATGCCGGTCACGTTGAGCTTGAAATGCCCGCGGCGTAACCTTTTAGCGGTTTTGCTAGTACGTCTGAATGGAACAGCCATGTTGATAATCCTCCGACTGGTTTCCCTTTTGGGAACCGTTTCATTATAGGGAGAAAACACTTCAAGTCAACGAAACGCTATACAATGTCCTAAAAATACATAAAACATGCGATAGTATGATTAACGAAGATTTGGAAAAAAGATCTTAATCCGCTGCGTTTTCCTTCGAATAGACCACCGCTTCGACCTCGCCATGCCGGGGTCGAGAACTCTTTGCCTTCACCAACAGGTAGTTTCCGGTGTGGCCGTAGATGGTTTTCTCCTTCGGGTCGTAGTCCTCGAAGAGGACCTCAAGCTTCTGGCCGTAGAAGCCTTCTTCGTATTCTTTTCGAAGGTTTTTTGACAAGGCCAGCAACTCCTGAACCCGCCGTTCCTTAATCTTCGGATCGACCTGGTCCTTCATCGCCGCCGCGGCCGTGCCGACGCGGGACGAGAACGGAAAGACGTGGATTTCGGCGAAGCGGGCTTGGGCGCAGAAAGCGAGGGTTTCCTGCCACTCCTCCTCGGTTTCGCCTGGGAAGCCCACGATCACGTCGGTCGTTATGGCGATTTCGGGCCTAACGGAGCGGATCGCATCTAATTGGCGGAGGAAAAAGGCGGTGTCGTATTTTCTTTTCATCCGCTGCAAGACCGTGGAACTCCCCGACTGAAGCGGGATATGGAGGTGGTCGCAAATGACGGCCTTTTCCTTCATGAGAGCCAAGAAATCCTTGCTGATCTCCGTGTCCTCAATGGAAGAAACGCGAAGGCGGAAGAGCGAGGGGTTGTCATTAATCATGTCGCGAAGCAGTTGGCTCAAACGATAGCGGCCGTCGCCTAAATCTTTCCCGTAGCCTCCGATGTGAATTCCCGCGATGACGATCTCGCGGTAGCCGTGCTCAACGAGGCGGGAGGTTTCCTGTCGCACGGACAAAGAGTCTCGACTGCGGCTGTTGCCGCGAAGAGTGGGAATGAGACAATAGGCGCAGAAATTATCGCAGCCATCTTGGATTTTTAGGTAAGCCCTGGCGTTGGTCTCAAAAGCCATCGGGCCGAGATCTTCGTAGTTTTCATGGCGGACGGATTTCGGGACGTCGACGATAGGCATGGAGGTTTCCTTGAAATGCTTCACATATTCCAGGAGTTTCGACCGCCGGGCCGTTCCGAGGACGATGTCCGCCCCCATCTTCTGGGCTTCCGGCCCATGGAGTTCGCTCCAGCAACCCATGACCGCTAGAACGGCTTGCGGGGCTTCCCGCCGCAGCTTCCGGAGGCGTTGCCGGCTCTTCTGATCGGCCGTCGCGGTGACTGAGCACGTATTGACCACAATCAAAGAAGCCTCCGATGCATCGAAGGTTTCTTCATTACTTTCTTGGCTTAGCGTTTCGCGGAGGGCGCCCATTTCGTAGGAGTTGACCTTGCAGCCCAAACTCGAGAGGTAGAACTTCATACTTTTTCCTTGGTTGGCTTGGGCTTGATGTCCTTATGGGTCGCTTTATGGATCAGACGACCGGAAATAAGGCGATTGTCCACCAGGGCCGAGAGCAGCTTTTCCTCATCGTGGGCAAAATAGGCTTCAGCGACCGGTTTCAAACGTTGGATCATATGGGTTTTCTGGGGATAAGAAAGGTATTCGTCAAACAAAGCCAGCGTGGCGTCGAGCCGGCCTTGGGAATTCACGAAATAGAGGCATTCGGCGTCGTAATCGTAGAAAGCCGCCTCTTTGTCCGTGCGGCCGATCATCACCAGTTGGGTGAAACTCGAATCGTAGATGGCAAAGCCGTAATAATCGAAGGGATCGATGGTCAGGGCCTCGAAGTCCTTGAGGAGGGACTGATACGGCGAGATGGTGAGCTTGGCCCACTGCTTGCCGTACATCTCGTTAAGCGAGAAAGGGAAAACCGGAACGTAGATTTTCTGCCCCCGGAACGCCAAACAGGGCAACTCCGAGAGACGTCCCTTCATGAAATCGCTTAAGCTCAGTCCGCCTTCGCCAATGAGCAGTTTTTCCTTATAGGCCCGCTCGATGGCTTTTTTGTTTTGGAGGGCGCGGATCAAGATGTTCGCCCGCACGATTTCGAAGGAACCGCCCGCCTTGAGATAGCGGCCGAAACAGTCGAAATCGGCCAAGATGCCGACGTTGGCCCGATAGAAGAGGGCTTCGGTGGAACTTTGGAAGGAAGGCTTCCGTTGATGGAGAACGGTTTCGCGATAGAGTCCCATGCTTAGCGTCCTTCTTTCGCGTAAGAAAACGCGCTGGCGAGGTAGAGCGAAGCTGTTTCGGCCCGCAGGATTCTCTTTCCGAGGCCGACGCTACGGAAACCGGAGGCGTGGGCGGACTCGACTTCCGCTTGGCTAAAACCGCCTTCGGGTCCGACGAGGGCCAAAAGTTTGCCCCCGCGAGGAAGGGCGAAGAAAGCTTCATCCAAGGAGCCGATCTTTTCTTTCTCGTTTTCGTAAGCGATGACTTTGACGTCGGCTGGTTCCTGGAGAAGTTTCGGAAAGGAAACGATCGGAAAGACCGTGGGGACCGAGGTCCGTTTGCTTTGCTTGGCGCCTTCCTCGACGATCTTGACGAAACGTTCGAGCCGTTTGGCCTTTTCCTTCTCGTCGAGGCGGATGATGGTTCGCTCCGAAACGAACGGGAAGAAGCCCTTGACCCCTAGTTCGGTGCCCTTTAAAAGTACCAGTTCGTCGTGGCCGCCTTTGAGAAGGGAGAAACCGAGGAAAAGATTCGACGGGAGTTCGTTATTTTCGGGTAACCGTGACTGTAGATGGACGCGGAGCGGGTTCCGACTGACGAGACGGGCGAGATAGACCACGCCTTCGTCCGCCACTTCGAAAAGCTCGCCTTCCTGGGCCCGCATAACGTTGAGGAGATGGTGTTCCTCAGTCGACGAAAAAAGCGCTCCTTCGCCTACGATTTTGGCGAAAAAACGCTGCATGGTTTACCTCAGGAATTCCCCGTTGCCGTCTTTGAGGGAATCCTTGAAAAATAGAAACAGGCTGAACACGACGTAATAGAGCCAAATGGCCGCAAAAGGCAGGACGAACGCCAAGGCGTTGGAAAGAAGGGGGACGAGGAAGAAGAGCCCACAGCCAATTCCGCCGACGAGAAGCAAGGTCGCGAGTAGCGAGGCGATGCCTTTCTTCGGTTCCTCCAAATAGAAATAGTGGGCGCCGGCAAAGCCAAGGAAAAGACAGAGCAGCCCAGCGGCTTTATGGGTTTTGCTCTTGTAAAGTTGGTAGTTGCCCGTGACCGGATCGACGAATTGGGTCATGTCCTTGGTCTTGTAATTCTCGTCAATGGGATGCGGGGTCCCGCAAAAAGGGCACACGTCCTTGTCGAAGGCGCTGATTTCTTTGTGGCAATTCCGGCATGATGGCATAAATTACTCCTTAATAGTTCTTTCTCGATTTGATCGAGAGGTATTCGTCGTAAAGCTTTAAGCATTCGTCGCGGTCGAGTTCCTGCAAGAGGTCCTCTTTCTTCCCCGCGGCGGTCTTTTCGTAGAATTTCTCGTCCCGGAAGCCAATTTTCTCGGTGTCGAGGACGTTGCAGCCATAATAAACGGTCCCGATGTTGGCCCATAAAATGGCGCCGAGACACATGGGGCACGGCTCCCCGGTCGTGTAGATGACGGAACCAGAAAGGTCGAAAGTCCCGAGCGTTTTGCAGGCGTCATGGATGGCCATGATCTCGCCATGGCAGGTGGGGTCGCCGTTCTTGATGACTTGGTTGTGGCCTTTGCCGATGACTTGACCGTTTCTCACGATAACGGCCCCGAAAGGTCCGCCATGCCCGTGGGCGATTCCGAACCGAGCTTCTTCTAGAGCCATCGCCATGAACTTGTTCATGTTTCCGCCTCGCTGAATTACTTTAGCACAAAAAATGGGTTTTTAATCAAACATCGTGGGAGGCTTTTTCGTGCCAAGACGGAAAACGTTTCTTTTTATAGAAAAAACCGGCCCGAAGGTCGGCTTTTTCTTTAGTTCCACTTTTTGTCTTTCCAGCGCTGGAAGGGTGAATCCTTCTTGTCTTTTTCCTGTTTTTGGAATTCCTTCAGCAGAGTTTTCTGGCTGTCGGTGAGATTGGTGGGCGTCTTCACTTGGATGTGAACGAACTGGCTGCCAGGCTTGCCGGTCCGGAGGTCTTTCACCCCGCGTTCGCGAAGTTTGAGGACCTGATCGGGTTGGGTGCCTGAAGGCACGTCCATGGTCACCGGGCCGTAGACGGTCTGAATGTCGATCGATGTGCCGAGGGCGCAATCGACGAAGCTGAGCGGGACATCGATATGGATGTCGTTGCCGTCGCGCTTGAAGATGTCGGAAGGTTGGACGAGGACTTCGACGTATAGATCGCCGTTGGGTCCCCCGTTAACGCCTCGTTGGCCTTTGCCGGCGACGCGGATCTGCTGGCCGTTGTTGATGCCGGCGGGGATGTTGACGTCGAGGTCTTTATGGACCCGCGTGTAGCCGCTGCCGCCGCAAACGTGGCAGGGCCGACGGACGATCTTGCCGGTGCCGTGGCAGCGCGGGCAGACGCCTTCGCTCTCCATGACTCCGAAAATGGTCTGCTGGCGGGTCCGAACGTAACCAACTCCCCCGCAATCGGGGCACGTATCGATATCTTCGGGGTTTTCGGCGCCGGTTCCATGGCAGGAAGGGCAGGGTTCGTCATAAGTTACCGGGATGGTCACGTGGCGACCGCTGATGGAGGCCATGAAATCGATCTTCACGCGATAGAGGGTATCGTCGCCCTTTTGGGCTTCGCCGTTCGAACGGGAACGCCGAGCGCCCCCGCCGCCGAAGAAGGAAGAGAAAATGTCGTTGAGGTCGACGTCGCCAAAGCCTTGGCCTTGGAAGCCTCCGCCGGCAAACGGATTGCCCGCTCCGCCGGTGGACGCGCCTTGCTCGAAAGCGGCCATGCCGTATTGGTCGTAGTTCTTGCGTTTCGTATCGTCGAATAGGACGTCGTAAGCTTCCTGGATCTCCTCGAATTTCTTCGGGGCGTCCGGTGATTTATTTAAGTCCGGGTGATATTGCTTGGCCAACTTCCGATAAGCCGACTTGATGTCGTCTTTGCTGGCGTTTTTGCTAACCCCCAACACCTCATAGTAGTCGCGTTTGGTTGCCATTGACGTGGCCTCCTTTCCGAATAAGGGCAAACGCCGTCCCTTGCGGAACGGCGTCGTCCATGACGTAGTTCAATTACTTCTTGTCGGTGAAATCGGCATCGACCACGTCATCGGGTCCTTCTTTGCCTTCTTTCGAGGCTTTGGGGGCTTCTTGCTGCGGGTTGCCGTTCGGCTGAGAACCGGCGGCGCCTTGAGCCTTAGCCGCTTGGGCGGCCGCGTCTTCGAGTTTGCCGACGATCTCGCGAAGCTTGTTGATGTCGTTTTGCTGGATGGCGGCGTTGGCTTCGTCCCGGAGGGCGGTCAACTGTTGCTTCTGGTTCGCGTCCATCTTATCGCCCTTCTCGACGAGGACTTGGTTAATCTCGTCCACGTAGGTCTGGGCTTTGTTTTTCACTTCGATGTCGTCTTTGCGCTTCTGGTCGGCTTCTTTGTTCTCCTCGGCTTCCTTGACCATGCGGTCGATGTCGCCCTTGGAGAGTCCGTTGCTGCCGGAAATGGTGATGTTTTGCTCTTGCTGGCTGTCGAGGTCTTTGGCGGCGACCTTGACGATGCCGTTAACGTCGATGCTGAAAGTCACTTCGATGCGCGGCTGGCCCCGACGAGCCGGCTTGAGGCCCGAAAGGGTGAAGTGGCCAAGCAACTTGTTGTCGTGAGCCATCTGACGCTCGCCTTGGTAGACCATGATGTCAACGGCCGGCTGATTGTCCTCAGCGGTCGAGAAGATCTGGCTCTTGGTGGTCGGGATGGTCGTGTTGCGCGGAATGAGCGGAGTCATGACACCGCCGAGGGTTTCGATGCCGAGGGTCAGCGGGGTGACGTCGAGAAGAACGACATCCTTGACTTCGCCGGCGATGACGCCGCCTTGGATGGAGGCGCCAATGCTGACGGCTTCGTCAGGGTTGATGGAGAGATTAATCGCGTGGTTCGAGATTTTCTTGACCATTTCTTGGACGGCCGGCATACGGATGGAGCCGCCGATCATGAGGATGTCCCCGAGATCGTTATAGCTGAGTTTGGCGTCGGCCATGGCCTTTTCCATCGGGATGCGGCACCGTTCGAGGAGGTTCTTCGTGAGATCTTGGAACTTCGCGCGGGAAAGCTTGCCTTCCCAGTTGATCGGGCCGTTCTTGCCCATGCCGATGAACGGCAGGGAAATAGTGGTCTCGAGGGAGCTGGAGAGCTCGATCTTGGCCTTTTCGGCCGCGTCGACGAAGCGCTGCTGGGCCATCTTATCGCTGAGGTCCACGCCGGTTTCGATCTGAATTTGGGCATGGATCCAATCGGCTAGGGCCTTATCCCAGTCATCGCCGCCGAGCTTGGTGTCGCCCGAGGTGGAAAGAACCTGGAAGGTTCCGTCGCCGATATCGAGAATCGAGACGTCGAGGGTTCCGCCGCCTAAGTCAAAGACAAGGACCTTCTCGGTCTTGTTGGTGTCGAGGCCGTAGGCTAAGCAGCTGGCGGTCGGCTCGTTGATGATGCGGACGACATCGAGACCGGCGACGGTGCCGGCGTCTTTGGTCGCTTGCCGCTGGGCGTCGTTAAAGTAAGCCGGGACGGTGATGACCGCCTTCTTGATGGTCTGGCCGAGGGATTTCTCGGCGTAGTTCTTCATGTAGGCGAGGACCTTGGCGCTGATTTCCTGAGGCGTGAAGTCCTTATTTAGGCATCCGATATGGAATTTGTCGCTTGTGCCCATGTGGCGTTTGGCGCTCCGGACGGTGTCCGGGTTGGTGATCATTTGACGCTTGGCGGCGTTGCCGACGATTTCCTCGCCGTCCGCCTTGAAAGCGACGACCGACGGGGTCGTGTTGGTGCCTTCGGGGTTCGGGATGACCTTCACCTTTCCGTCAGCCTGTAAATAGCTGATGACGCTGTTGGTGGTACCTAAGTCGATGCCAACAATGATTTCTTTTGTCATATTCTTTATTCTCCTTAAGCCTTTGCGGCTTCTTCCTTTTTATCGTCAAGCGGCTTCGCGCCGCTCGATTCCTTCTTTTCGTCCGCTTTCTTCTTCGTGACGACCACCATGGCCGGACGGACCAGGCGATCCTTGAGTTTGAAGCCTTTGGCTAGGACTTTGGCGACCAAGCCATCGGTTTCTGCTTCCTCGACGTCCACCGCGTGCATCAGAGTCGAATCGAAGTGGTCGTTCGCCTTCGGGAGGATTTCGCTCACCCCTTCGTCGGCGAGGACGCTGGTGATTTGGTTGTAGATGTAGGTGAATCCCGTCTGGTAGTTCTTCGCTTCCGTCGAAGCGGGATTGCTCTGTAAGGCGATGTAGAAGCTGTCGAGGGCGGGCAAGAGGTTCTCGAGGAACCCTTCGGCCCGGTATTTGACGGCGTCGCGATGGTCGCGTTCGAGCTCCTTGCGGAGGTTATCGAGATCGGCGTAGGCGAGGTAGTAGGAATTCTTCCAGCGGGAGGATTCCTCTTTCTCGGCGGCGAGAGCCGCTTCGAGGGCAACCTCCTTGGAGGGGGTTTTGGTCTCCTCTTTCGGAGTCTCTTTCTTCACTTCTTCTGTTTGGGCTTGCTCGGCTTTTTGGGCGGAGCCGGCTTCTGGTTTTCGGGCATTATCGTTGTCTGACATAGGACGAGCTGTCCTCCTTTCTTTTGAGTTGAGAAGTATTTATCGATGGCGGCCGTCACGTATTCGAGCGTGGCCACCACGGATTCGTAATCCATGCGCGAGGGTCCTAGGAGCGTCAGCAAGGCGTCGCTGAGGCCAGGGACGTTAAGTTTGGCGCTCACGAGCGAGACGTCTTCCATTCCATCTTTATCACTGCCGATGTGGACCTGAACCCCGGTCGGCGTGGCTTTGGAATCCTTGACGGCTTTCCTTAGCTCCGCCGGATGATCGAGAAGGCTCATGACTTTGCGAAGCTTATCGGCGTCGGTGGCAAATTCGGGCTGTTTGAAGAGGGCGTCTTTGCCATAGAACGACATGCGGTCGCTCGTGAATTTCACGAAGGCTTCGAGAATGGCCTGATAGATGATTTTCTCCCCGACCATGTAATCGGTGAGGGCCGGCTTCATGGCTTCCATTTTCCCGACCAGCTGACTGATCGGCGTGCCAACCAGGCGGTTGTTCAGGAAGCTGACGTTCTTCTCGACTTCCTCCATCGAGAGGTTGTCGGGGATCACGAAGGTTTTGTTTTCGACGTAGCCTTTGTCCGTCACGAACACCGCCGTGGCCGTGTTGGCGCCTAGCGGGATGATTTGGACCCTCTGCAGGCATTCTTCGTTGACCGCTGGTCCAAGGACTACGGAGGCGAGGTTCGTCATGTGCGAGAGGATCTCGCAGGATTCCTTCATGACCTCTTCGACGGACTTGGCTCGTTCGCCAAACACCGTCTGGAGGGCGTTCTTTATGCCTTCGTCCACCGAGCCGGAGCGGAGATGCTCCACGTAATACTGATAGCCTTTTTCCGATGGAACCCGACCACTGGAAGTGTGGGTTTTCTCAAGATAGCCAAGGCTTTCGAGCGTGTTCATCTCGTTGCGGATGGTCGCCGAAGAGCAATCGAGCCGGTAAGCCTCCATAAGAGTCTTACTTCCGACGGGTTCGGCCGTCTTGATGAAGTATTCCACTATTGATTTAAGGATTTCGTCTTGACGGGTCATGGGTTTCCCCCTTAGCAATCTCACACCTTAGGTGCTAGTTCCATTATAGGTAACGTTTTAGCACTGTCAACTTTAAAGTGCTAAGAAAAAAGAGAACCCCCGATTTGTGAGGGGTTTTCGTTGTTAAATGAGAGCCAATAACACTCGGTCGAGGAGGAGCAAACCTCGATCGGTGCAAGAGACGTTGGCCGGACTGATGGTGAGGAGCCCTTCCGCCACAAGTTTGTCGGCCTTTTCCTTATATCTAGAGAGAAAAGAGAAGCCGAAGTGTTTCTCAAAGCGGGCCAGTTCAAAGCCCTTTTCGAGGCGGAGGTTCGTCAAAAAGAAGTACGTCAGGTCGCTTTCGGACGTGACCACTTCGTCCTTGGCCCGCGGATGGCCCGTCAGATAGGATCCGAGATTTCTCGTATTGTCGAAACGAACGCCATCAACGTAACCCGAGGCCCCCATACCGACGGCGTAGTATTCCTCGTCACGCCAATAGGTCTGATTGTGACGGCTTTCGTAGCCAGGGCGAGCGAAATTCGATACTTCGTAACGGTCATAGCCTTTCTCGCGAAGGCGGGCGAGAATATGTTCGTATTGGCCGGCCGCCACGTCGTCCTCCGCTTCATGGAATCCTCGGTTAAAGAAACTCGTTCCTTTGCTGACCGAAAGGCAATAGGTCGAAAGGTGTGGGACATCGAGTGAAAGAAGGGCTTCGATATCCTGATCCAAGTCCTCGTTCGTTTCGCCCGGAAGGGCGTAGATGAGATCGCAGTTGATGTTGTCGAAGCCTTCCTTTTTGGCTAAGTCCACCGCCCTTTCGGCTTCGGCGAACGTGTGCCTTCGACCCATCAGTTTGAGAAGCTTTTCTTGCGAACTTTCAACCCCGATGGAGAGGCGATTAACCCGATATTTTCTCATGAGACGCAATTTGGCTACCGAGAGATTTTCGGGATTGGCCTCGACGGTGAACTCGCCGCCGTTAAGCAAGTGGGGCTCGAGGAGAGCCAGCAATTCCTCGAACAAAGAATCGGGGAGACTCGTCGGGGTTCCGCCTCCGACGTAAATGGTTTCGACGAGAGCGATCCGCTGAGCCAAGAACTCCTCTTTTAGGCACTCCATGTAAGAAAAAGCCCACTTCTCGTTGAAGAGGACTTTTGGGAAATCGCAATAGGCGCAAACGTGGGCGCAAAAAGGGATGTGGACGTAAAGAGCGCGAGGAAGCACGCTACTTCTCTTCTTTCTTCTCGTCCTCTAAGGCTTCCGCTTCTTCGGGATGGGCCTTAGCATATTCTTCCATTTGGCGGGCGGCTTCGGAGTCTTCAATCGGGCGGACGGTACGATCCAAAGTGTCGTCTTTCTTTTCCGGAGTCGGCGTTTTGGTTTTCGTTTCGAGGTCTTTGGCTGAGGCTTCCATCTGATGAGCTGCCTCATCGTCTTCGACCGGGCGAACCAAACGGTTCACTTCTTCTTCGGCGATCTCTTTGTCGCTCTTGGGCTTATCGTCGGATTTGAAGGCGGGGGCGTACCTCTTAATGAGGATGACCGCCAAAACGATGGCCCCGAAAATGGCCAATAGCATGACGATGATGAACCACGGCTGTTCGTAGAAGGCAGATAGTGTGAGCATAGGCTAATTCTTTTCTCCTTGTTTGACGGGGGTGTAGACGAATTTGTTCTTGAGCTGCTTTTTCTCGTAATACCCCTCATGGGCGAGCTTATCCATCGAAGTTCGGGCCGTCTCGTAGGCGCAACGGGCGTCCTTCTTGAACTGCTGGATGGTGTAATAATGCCCCATCGTGCAGTGATTGGAAAGGAAAGTCGCTTGATTTTTGTTGAGGTTGGGGTTGCTTTCGAGGAGATACTGGATGTATTCCTTGATTTCCTTCTCGCTCAGACCGGCTTCGGGGGCCGGGATGGCAAGGGTGGCTTCCACCTCGACCTTCGGAAGGGACGGCGCGGCGGGTTTGGGGCCCACCGGCTTCTCCACGGGCCTGATTTCCGGGGCCGCCACAACGATTTGAGGCTCCACGACGACAGGCTTAACTGGAACAACCGGTTCAATGACCGCAGGAGCCACTTCGACGGGTTCTTCGGGAGGCGTTGGTTTCTCTTCAAGAAGCGACATTTGCTTCGGCGGAACGGAGGCTTTACGGCTATCCGCGATCGTTTTCTCCTCGGGGCTGAGGGGCCGCATCTCGGAACGATAGGCCGCGACGCGAATATCCTTGATCTGGCTCTCGAGAGAAACTAGGAGCGGGTTCAGGACGTCAATGGTCTGAAGGACGACGTAGGTCAAATCGCCCGAATGTTGGGTTTCGATGAAAAGGCTGTCATAACGGGTTCCGGGCTCGAGAACGGCTTCGAAAGGCAAGAGAAAGGCCAGCTTATTTCCGAGGCCTTGGGCGATGATGGCTTTGGCGAGCAAAACCGCCAGTTCTTGGTTCTTTTCGCCAAAGGGTTTCACGAGGTCGAGGAAGTAAAGGGAACCAGCCGCGCGAGGGGCCACGGAAACGTGCTCGTCCTCCACGTAGAGGAAGAACTCGTTCATGAGCGGCTCGATGGCCTCAAAGGGGGCGTAGCGGAAATCCCCGCCCGTCATGTAACGGGCCCGGGAAGCGGATTGATCGAAATCGAAGTTCCGATAGAACTTGGTCAGCTCTTCCTCTCCAAGAAGGGCCCCATAAGCCTCGCCGAGAAAATCGGCATCCGGCTTGGAAGGATCCTTGGAGAGGAAGAAGCGGAGCGTCTTGAGATAGCTAATAATCGGGAGGTGATCGGAGTTGTTCTCGTGATAGGTTCCGTTAAGGAGGGCCTTGATGGACAGGGGCGAGATATTGGTCTTGGAAAACTTGGCGGCTTCCGTCAGGCAGGTCAACAAAAAGGCCCGGAAGACCTCTTCCTTGACTTTGGGATCGTCGATTTTTCCAACCAACCCCAAAAGATGATTCACGCCGTCCTCGAAAGCGGCGATTTTGGCGCGAACCCCAACGCTCAAACACAGCCAAAAACGCTGATTGGAGATGGTGCGATGCGGCAAAGGTTGGGCGTTTTTGCCACGATAGGCTCTGATGTCGAGCCAATAGCCGTCCACCAAGGATGTGTGCATGGCCTGCACGAGTTCCCGTTTCGTCAAATACTGCTCATCGGTGTATTGGAGAGCCCATTCTTTTTCGTTCATGATGAACCAATTATAAAATCAGGCGCGATACCTGACAAGAAAGAAATCCTAAAAAACTACTAAAAGAGATCGCTTAATAAATCGGGCTGACCGTTTCAGGCTTCACATAATCGCCACGGCCGGCGAAAAGAGAACCCCAGCCACCATCGAAGTTATAGTATTCAATGAAGTGGTCATAATGGTCGCTTGTATAAAATACGACGGGATCGTTTCCGTAATTCTTGACGCCGTAAGGCATTCCCATCAGTCTGTAGGCGCCCCGATTCGTTTTATAGGAACTCCAGTTGTCCGAAATGTCGAATTCGTAATAAGTGGGAGTGCTGCCGTTATAATCCGGTACCTGCAACATGTAGCCATTGGTTCGATGATAAGTAAACCATAGCCGGGTGTCCTCGCCATAAGTCGGGAAGTATCGATTCTTGGTATCCTTGCAACTACTGCTGCTATCCCCATCGGCACAGACGTAATTCACCGGGAATTCCCCGAAACCGATCCAATAAGCGGCCACTTCTTCATAGCTGGTGTAATAGTGGCCTTTGGTCAGCGTCGTAATGGTCGTTCCCACAAAAGACGCTCCATTATAGGAAACGTCATAAACATTAAGAACGCTAGAACCTGTCTCGGCTTTCTTCGGGGGGACTCGGTATTTACCCAAAGATGGAACGGAGGACGAAGAAGCGGACGAAGTAGAGGGATTGCTTGAGGAAGACGAGGTGGAGGGACTACTCGAGGAAGACGAAGTGGAGGTGTCGCTCGAGGAAGACGAAGTGGAAGAATCGCTTGAGGAAGACGAGGTAGTTGATGAGGAACTACTCCCGCTCGAGAAGGACGAAGAAGAATGGGTAACGCAAGAAGAAAGAACCAACGAAACCGCTGAGAGAACAAGAAGTTTATGAAGGCTTTTCCTTTTCATGTTTTGTGTATTGTATCCTTCCACGAGGATTAAGGCAAAGGAGAAGATCGGAAACCACCTAACAATTTTCAAAAAGCCGGAAAAAGGAAGGTGCCATCTTGAAAATAATCCGATGAAAGAAGACAATCAAGGCAGTAAGTAGAGGGGATCGCTTATGGGAGAACTGATCATCCGGTCCGAGACCGAAGACGATTATTTCGAAGCCGAAGCGGTCATCCGCCTCGCCTTCTGGAATGTCTTTCGCCCCGGTTGCTTTGAGCATTACCTCCTTCATTTCCTTCGCTCTGACCGCGATTACCTACGCGATCTTTCCTTCGTTGCCGAAAAGAATGGCTACCTCGAAGGGGGCATCTATTCCTCCAAAGCTTTCCTTGATTTAGAAGACGAGGGCCTATCGAAGGAAGTCCTGACCTTTGGCCCCGTGGGGGTGGAACCTTCCTTTCAGAGGGAAGGCGTGGGAACCCTTCTTATTCAAAGAGTGATCGCCGGAGCCATCGAAGGGCAATTTAAAGCAATCGTCTTGGTGGGATCATTTGACTACTACCACCGCTTCGGTTTCGTCCACGCGTCCGATTACGGCCTTTTGATGGAGGATGGCACCACCAACCCGGCCTTCCTGGCTCTTGAACTCGAGAAAGGGTTTTTCCAGAATCTGAATCGAGCCCGCGTCCGGTGGTGTTCGGCTTTGTCGGAGATACCCGACCCCTACGACCTTCACCAATTCGACAAAAGCTTCCCCCATCTCGATAAGCAAATCCTTCCGGGACAGCTGGAATAACCGCAGACAAAATCAAAGGCGCCACGTGCGCCTTTTTTCTTTTTTTGGACTTCGTTAGAAATCCGAGTGTTCCTTGTTGTTTTCCTTTAGGAAAAGCCTATTATAACCACGCAAGCAAAGGTTTTTTGGGTTTTATGACAACAAAAACTGCCTCTCATGAATTAGATTTGACCCAAGGAAACTTATTCTGGAAGATCCCTCTTTTCGCCCTTCCGATGGCTTTGACGAGCCTTCTTCAACTTCTCTACACCTCGGTCGACCTTTTCACGGTCAGCCAATTCGGCGGGGGCAGCCGCTCGATGTCCGCGGTCTCCAGCAACGGGGCCGTCATTAACCTCATCATCACTGTCTTCGTGTCGCTGTCTCTTGGCACCAACGTGGCCATCTCTAACGCTAAAGGTGCCAAAGACCCCGAACACGCCGCCAAAGTCTTGAGCACGTCTTTCCTTTTCGCCATCGTTTCGGGGCTCTTCGTTGGGGCCATCGGCGTGCGTCTCGCTCCGTTCTTCCTCGAGTGGATGGGCACCGACCCGGAGATTCTCGCCCTTGCGAGCGAATATCTTCGGATCTATTTCATCGGCATTCCCTTTCTGATGGTCTATAACTTCTGCGCCCAAGCCATGCGAGCCCTCGGGGATTCGCGACGGCCTCTCTACATTTTGGCCGTCACCGGTATTGTTAACGTGGTGGCCGATTACGTCTTTGTCCGCTTCCTCCACGCCGATGTGGCCGGCGTCGCCTGGGCCACTGTCCTCTGCGAAGCCATTTCGGCCCTTCTTTCGGTCTGGGCTCTAGTCAAAAACAAGACGGGGTTCATCCATTTGGAGCTCCACAAAATTCGGTTCGATGGGGAATCGTTTAGAGAGATTCTGAAACTCGGCCTTCCCGCCGGAATCCAAGGTTTGGCCTTCTGCATTCCTAACGTCATCATTCAATCCTCAATTTGGACTCTCGGCACGGCCACCGTTTCCGCGATTGACATCAACACGGGTTCAGCCGCCTCCGGCCAAGTCGAAGGTTATATCTATGTGCTTATTGATTCCTGCGCTTCGGCCTGCGTGGCTTTCACCGGCCAAAACTTCGGGGCGAAAAAGAACGAAAACTGCCGCAAGAGCCTTTGGTATAGCCTCACTTGGATGATGATTTTCTGGGTTCTAGGCGGGGGCTTGGCCTTGCTTTTCCAAAATCAGTTGTTTGGCCTCTTCATTACCGATGATCAACATACGAATATCGCCGACGCCTTCGAAAACGCCCGGCTCCGTCTCCTCGTCATGGTGGCCACCTACTCTCTCGATGGCATCATGGACGTTTGCTCGGGGTATCTCCGCGGGATGCGTCGCAGCACCCCACCCGCCCTTATCACGATTCTCGGGGTGACCGTCACCCGCTTCATCTTCCTGCTGTTCCTCTTCCCGTTGCCCTACTTCCACTCGATTCAGTGGCTCTACGCGGCCTTCCCCATCAGTTGGCTTCTGACCGACGTCGCTTACGCGATTGCCATCGCCATCATCGAACCGAAAGCCTTCAAACAGAACGTCCCGTCGATTCCGTTAGCCGAAGCAGTTGTAAGCCGTTAAGAAAAAGGACCCGTTCGAGGGCCCTTTCTTAGTTGTCTTTCTCCGGATCGTCGATGGCGAGAACGCTCATGAAGGCTTCCTGCGGCACCTCGACGGAACCGATGGCCTTCATTCTCTTCTTGCCTTCCTTTTGCTTTTCGAGAAGTTTTTTCTTGCGGGAGATATCGCCGCCGTAGCACTTGGCCAGAACGTCCTTCCGGACGGCCTTGATGTCGGTTCGGGCGATGACTTTTCCGCCGATGGCGGCTTGGACCGGAACGGTGAACTGCTGCCGCGGGATGATGTCTTTAAGGCGCGACGTAATGGCGCAACCTCTCTTATAAGCTTCGCCCCGGAAGATGATGGTGCTGAGGGCGTCGACGGCTTCGCCATTGAGAAGGATGTCCATCTTCACGAGGTCGCCTTCGCGGTAACTGTCGAAGTCGTAGTCAAACGAGGCGTAACCCTTGGTTTGGCTCTTGAGAGTGTCAAAGAAGTTATAGACGATCTCGCTGAGGGGCAGGAGGTACTTCACGACCACGCGGGTTTCGTCGAAATACTCGAGGTCGAGGTAAACTCCTCGGCGGTCTTGGCATAGTTGCATGACGGGCCCGACGTATTCCTTCGGGCACATGATGGAGGCTTTGACGTAAGGCTCCTCGACGCTTTGGATGGTCGAAGGATCAGGTAAAAGGGACGGGTTATCGACGATAATCGTCTCGCCTTTGGTCAGATGGACTTGAAATTTCACGGAAGGGGCGGTCAAGATGAGGTTGAGGCCGTACTCCCTTTCGAGACGTTCTTGGACCACATCCATATGGAGGAGTCCGAGGAAACCGCAACGGAAGCCAAAGCCGAGGGCTTGGGAACTTTCGGGTTCGTATTCGAGGGAGGCGTCGTTAAGCGAGAGTTTGGCCAAGGCGTCCTTGAGGTCGCCGTATTTGTCGCTATCGACCGGATAGAGACCGCAGTAGACCATGGGGTTAATCTTCCGATAGCCGGGCAAGGGCTCGGGGCACGGATTATCCGCCAAAGTAACCGTTTCGCCGGGGAACACGTCTTTGATGGCTTTGATTTGGGCCGTGAGGTAGCCGACTTCCCCACAATCGAGTTCCTTCGTCGGAATCTCTTTCGGGGTTCGGATGCCAACCTCGGTCACTTCGTAAACCTTGTTGACGGCCATGAGAAGAATCTTGTCGCCCACTTTCACATGGCCATTCTTGACCCGGATAAGCAAGACGACACCGCGATAGGAATCGTAGTAGCTATCGAAAATGAGAGCCTGAAAAGGGCCATTGTTGTCGCCTTCGGGAGGGGGGATCAGCTCGACGATTTTCTCGAGGACCGAAGGAACGCCAACGCCGGTTTTGGCCGAAACGTGGCAGACGTCGCCGGTGGAAAGGCCGATGCGGCTCTTTATTTCCTCTTCGGCTTTCTTGATGTCGGCGCTGGGTAAGTCGATCTTGTTGATGACCGGGATGATCATGAGGTCGTTATCGACCGCGAGATAGACGTTAGCGAGGGTTTGGGCCTGGACGCCTTGGGTGGCGTCCACCACGAGAAGGGCGCCTTCGCAGGCGGCGAGGGAACGTGAGACTTCATAGGTAAAGTCCACATGCCCCGGAGTGTCAATGAGGTTAAAAATGTACTTCTCGCCGGTCTTCGCGGTGTAAGAAACGGTCACGGCGTTGAGTTTGATCGTGATGCCCCGCTCGCGCTCGAGATCCATCGAATCGAGCATCTGTTCTTTGAGCTCGCGCTTCTCGACGGCCCCAGTCAACTCCAAAATGCGATCGCACAGGGTGCTTTTCCCGTGGTCGATATGGGCGATGACGGAGAAGTTCCGGATTTTCTGTTGATCAAAGGGCATAAAGGGTTATGGCTAGGATTATATCCTACTTTCTTTTTTTCTTATAGAAAGATTGGAGGTTTTCCTTCACATCCTCGGGGCTCGTGGCCACGGCGTAACCGGTCCAGGTGCGCTCGAAGAGCTTTTTGTAGTCATCGGTGAGATAGCGGTCGTCGATAAGGAGGGCCGCTCCGCGGTCTTTCTCGCTTCGGATAAGCCGCCCCACCGCCTGCATTACCTTGTTCATCCCAGGGTTCATGTAAGCGTAGGCGTAACCCTCGCCGTTGACCTTGTTGAAATAGTCTCGAATGAGGTCCCGTTCATGGGAGAGCTGCGGTAAGCCAATGCCCACCACCGCGACGCCCGACAGGCGATCGCCCACGAGGTCGATTCCTTCGCTGAAAGTGCCGCCGATGATGAGAAGGCCTACGGTCGTCTTCGTGGGTTTTGGCGCGAAAGTGTCGAGGAAGGAGTTTTTGTCCTCGAGGGTCATCTCGCGTTCCTGTTTCAGAACGTCGGCGCCTCCGAAAGAAAGGTACGGCATGATACTTTCTAGGTAATCGTAGGAAGGGAAATAGAGAAAGTAGTTGCCTTTCCGGGCGCCGACGAAGGCTTTCAGGTAAGACGCCACCTCCTCGTAGGTGGCCGCGCGGTCCTTGTAACGGGTCGAAACCATCGGAGCGAGGATGAGGTCGAAGTTCTCTTTCGGGAAGGGCGAAGGTAAAAGGAGGCACGGATCGTCGTGGCTCCCTGAAAGGGCGTCCATGTAGTACTCGATCGGGGAAAGCGTGGCACTGAAATAGACACGACCCCGCAGGGCTTTGGCCGAAGCGGAAAGGTATTCAGACGGGTCAAGGCAATAAAGGTGAATCGAAGCCCGGTTGTCCCTCTTCTCGAAATAGAGCTTCGAATGCTCGGGGTAGTTCTCGAGCAGGAACTCGAAACGGTGGCATTCGCGAGAGAAGTCCTTGTAGGACGAACCCAAGGCGGAATGGGGCTTTTTGGCTAGATCTTTATGGGCTCGCGAAAGCGAAGCGAGAGCTTTTACGAGGATGGCCGGAGCCTCCTCGTAGTCGAGGATTCCCCCATCGAAGCTCTTGGCTTCGTCGAGAAAGAAAGCCTCGAGTTTGGATAAGGCCTTTTTGACCGCCGGGAGCTTGTGGCGACGGAGGCCTCTCCGGGCCATCGCGGCGTCATAGAGAGACAGGGTGCTCGAATACATCTCGCGACCCCGTTCCACCAGGTTATGGGCCTCATCGACGAGAAGGAAAAAGCGCGAGGAATCCGCGGGGGGATCGAAGAAACGCACAAGATGCACCATTGGGTCAAAGACGTAATTGAAGTCCCCGATGATGATGTCACTATAGAGCGAAAGGTCGAGTTGCATCTCAAAGGGGCAGATCGCATACTTTTTCGCGAGGGAACCAACGAAGGCGGGATCGAAGCGTTCGCCCGAATCCAGCGCCTCGTTGATGACGTCCTTGATCTTGGTATAGTAATCCTTCGCAAAGGGGCACTCATCCGGGTTGCAGGCCGCGCCTGGGGTGAAGCAGATCTTCTCCTTAGCGGTCAGAAGAGAATCGCGGGCCTTAAAGCCTTTCTCGTACAGCTTCGTGAGGGCGGCGTAGGCCGCTTCGGCCCCCGTGGATTTCGCCGTCAGATAAAAGATCTTCTCGTTGCTGGAGGAGCCAAAGGCCTTGACGGCCGGATAAAGGGAGGACATGGTCTTTCCGATCCCGGTCGGGGCCTCGCAATAGAAGGCGCCCCCCTTGGTGGCGACGCTATAAACGTACCGAGCCATGTCTCGCTGGCCGGCCCGGAAATTCGAATAGGGAAAACGTAAGGATCCGACCGATTGGTTGCGCTCTTCGAGGTGCTGGAACTGCCGGGCGTAAAAGGACAAATACTGGTCCATGAAACCCCAAACTGCTTTTTCCAGTTGACTCAGGGTAAAGATGTCCTCATGAACCGTCTGATCATTGCTCTCTTGGCTGATATAGGTAAGACGAATGCCAACTTTATCGAGTTTGTTCTCGTGGGCGTACATGAGAGCGTAGCATTGCGCTTGCCCTAGATGCCACCTTCCTTGCTGGTCGTGGAAGACCTCAAGGGGCAACACCGTGCTCTTGATTTCGTCGATGACGGGGAGCGATCCCCCGAGGATGATTCCGTCGGCTCGGCCTTCCAGGTGGATAGTCCCCTCGGGCCGCTCGAAGGTTTCGGCGAGGGCGTATTCGGAAAGGTAATCCCGCCCCTGCTTCTTCTGGAACGCGGCGTGAATGCGGGTTCCGGCCTGCATCGTTTCTTGGTTATAGACCCGGTTGTCGAGATCGCCCGTTCGCAAAAGATAATCCACCAATTGGTGAACCGACAAAGACAGATAATGTTTCTTCGCAGTTTCTGGCACTCACCTATTATAGGAAAAAGGACCGCGAAGTATCCAAAGAAAACGATGGAAGACGAAGTAACCGCGATGGGCGGCCTGATCCCGATGAAGAAAAAGCCCCGTTCGAAGGGGCTTTATGTTGGAAAAAGGCTTAAAAGCAGGTTATTTCAGCACCACGTGATCGCCTAGATGGGCTCCGCTAAGGAAATCCGACCCGCTCATTTTCTTTTTCCCTTCCGGCTGAACGATCTGAAGTTCGACCGTTCCGTCGAAGAGTTGAAGGAGAAGATGTTTGCGGTCGGGGACGATTTCTCCCACCGCTCGGATGACCGTTTCGTCATGAACGGCGGCATGGTAAACCTTGAGTTTTTTGTCACCTAAAAGGAAATATCCGCCGGGTTCCTCGGAAAGGCCCCGGATGTAATTTACTGTCGATCTGGAGGAGAGAAAAAGCGGAATATGCTCGTCCTCGGGTTTGATTTTGTTAGCGATCGTCACGTCTTTTTCGTCTTGTGGCACGCCCTTAAGCTCTTTGTTGACGTAGGCCAAGAGGTCTTTGGCGATGAGGTCGGAGGCGGCTTTCGCCATTTTGCCGGAGAGTATCGAATAAGTGTCCGTCTCGTCGATCGGGACGATGACTTTGTCGTACATGACGCCGGCGTCCATGGCGGCGACCATTTCCATCAGCGTGATGCCGGTTTCCTTGTCGCCTTCCATAAGGCTGCGCTGCAGCGGCGCTGCCCCGCGGAGTTTTGGCAAAAGGGAACCGTGAAGATTGAGGCAACCGACTTTGGGTAGATCAAGCAAACCTTGAGGGATGATTTGACCATAGGCCATCGTGACGATCACGTCAAAATCTAGAGCCTTGGCAAATTCGAAGTCCAAACGGATTTTGTGGGGTTGGAAAACCGGAGTTCCGTGAGCGAGGGCCACGACCTTGGTAGGAGGAGGCTCCAATTCTTTCTTTCGGCCCACTTCTTTGTCTTCCTGACAAACTAGTCCGACCACAGAGAATCCTTCGTCGTAGAGGCGCGATAAAACGGTGGCGCTCATCGCCGGAGTGCCCATATAAAGTATCTTTACGTCTTTTTTGCTAGTAAACGCGTTCACTTTGTTTGCGTGTCCTTCTCTTGCCTGTTAAATTATAACTCTAAGGAAAAATTCCTCACTAAAGAAAATGATTTACCAATCGTTGCTTGAGACAATCGGCCAAACTCCGATCGTCAAATACGGCGAAGCCAACGGAAACCAGCTTTTCGTCAAACTGGAACTTTTTAACCCCGCCGGAAGCGTCAAAGACCGGATCGCTTTCGAGATGATGGCCGACCTCCAAACCCGCGGTTTGCTTCAACCCGGATGCAAGTGCGTGGAAGGAACGAGCGGTAACACCGGAATCGGACTCGCCTTCGTGTGCGCCGCGATGGGCGTGCCCCTCACCATCGTCATGCCGGAGAACATGTCCAAAGAACGCATTGACCTCATGAAAGCTTACGGGGCCGAAGTATTGCTGACCCCAAAAGCCGAAGGCATGGCTGGGGCGGAAAGGAAAGCCGCCGCGATGGGCCGCGAAGGCTACCTTTTCCTCAATCAGTTCGAGAACCTCGCCAATCCTAAAGCCCATTACCGCACCACGGCCGAGGAGATCCTGAAGGACTTCCCCGGCGGACCGGACTACCTCGTGGCCGGCGTGGGAACGAGTGGAACCCTTACGGGCCTCGCGGAGAAATTCGCCGAAAAGGGCTGTAGAACCAAGTTCGTGGCCGTCGAGCCTTATGAATCTGAAGTCCTTGAGGGCGGTACCCCCGGACCCCACATGATTCAAGGGATCGGCGCCAACTTCGTCCCGCCCCTCTTCAAAAAAGGCCTGGTTGACCGCATCATACCTATCAAAAGCGAAGATGCCGTTCATAAAGCCAACGAACTGGCCAAGAAGGGCTGGTTCCTCGGCATCAGTTCATGCGCCGCGATCTTAGCCGCCGAGCAGCTCAGCAACGAAACTAAAGGAAAAACCATTCTGGTCATCGCGCCGGATGGCGGCATCAAATACATGTCGATGGGGATCTATGGCAAATAAGGAAAAACACGAAGGCTATTACGATTCGATCATGCGCCGGGATCCGGCCGCCCGGACCAAGTGGAGCGTCTTTTGGCTCTACCCCTCGGTCCATGCCGTCCGAGCCCACCGCGTCTCCGCCTTCTTTTGGCGCATCAAATGGAAGTTTCTTGCCGAGATGATCATGCACTGGTCGGCCCGCCGCACGGGCATCGAAATCCATCCCGCCGCCAAACTTGGGCGTAATTTCTTCTGCGACCACGGAGGCGGAGTCGTCGTGGGTGAAACCTGCGTCATCGGGGACGATTGCACTCTGTACCAAGCCGTCACCTTGGGCGGACTCACGAGCGATAAAGTGAAGCGCCATCCGACTTTGGGCAACAATGTCATGGTCGGAGCCGGAGCCAAAGTCCTCGGTCCTCTCACGATTGGCGACAACGTCCGAATCGGAGCCAATGAGGTCGTGAGAGAAAATCTCCCTGCAAATTCGACCTTCGTCGGTGGTAAAATCATTATCCGGGAACCTAAAAGATAGGAGAAATATGCATTACCAAAACGAACAATGCCAAAGCTTCGTCGATCCGGCCCGCGAATTTTTGAAAGGCTCGCCGACCCTCAAAGACATCTATGAGTCCGCAGCAAGCCGCCATCTCAAGAGCAAGGCTTGCTCGTATTTTGATGAGGATGGGAAGATCCAAAGCTACTCTTACGAGAAGTACAAGACCCTCACCCTCTCTCTTGCCACCCATTTGTCCACCGTTCTGAGGGGTTTCCCCGCCGGCTCTATCGTCGGTCTCAAACTCAAAAATTCTCCGACCTGGGCCCATGTTTTCTGGGCTCTTCTCATGACGGGCTACGTCCCTCTCCTCATTGACGCCAAACTCGCCCACGAGAACACCGAAAACCTTCTTTCGCAAGCCAAAGCCGCGGCGGTCATCGCCAATGAAGAAGAGAACTATTCCGTCCCTCTCTTCCGCATTAACCAAATCCGCAATTCCGAGGCCGACTGCCAATTCGCCGCTGCCTGGGCCAACCAGGTGATCTTCTGCTCGAGCGGCACCACGGGCACCATCAAGATGATGGTCACCGACGGCAAGGCCCTCGCCAACCAAATCTGCGGCTCGCTAGATTTGGCCAAAGAATCCACCACGATCATGAACCCGGGCAAGATCAACATCCTCGCCATGATCCCGTTCCACCACATCTTTGGCTTCACGGCCGTGTTCCTTTGGTACACCTTCTACGGAAAGAACATCGTCTATCCTTCTTCCCTGGCCAGCACCGACATCTCCAATGCCATCAGCAAAGGCCGCGTCACTCACATCTACAGCGTTCCTCTTTTTTGGGACGCCATCGCCCAAAAGGTCCTCCGCCAGGCCGCTCAAGGCGGGCAGAAGACCGAATTGATCCTCCAGAACATGATCGCTTTCAATACCCACCAGATCAGCAAGAAAGAAGCCGGAATCGGCGCTTGGCGGTCCGTGGCGAGAAAGGTTCGCAAGAAAGTCTTCGGCAACCAGGTGCAGTTCTGCATCAGCGGCGGCGGCTATCTCTCCAGCAAGACCTTGACCGTGATCAACGGCCTCGGCTATCCTCTCTATAATGGCTTCGGCATGACGGAAATCGGTGTCTCCTCGGTCGAGCTTTCCCCTCGGGTGGAAGATCGTCTCAAGGGCTCCATCGGTCATCCGTTTTTCGGTTTCGAGTACAAGATCGAGCCGGTTAAGGGCGGCGCTGCGGGCCAAGGTGAGCTCTTGGTGAAGAGCCCCACCATCCACGTCGAGGAAATCATCGGTGGCGTCCGTCAGGCCACCGTCCTCGAGAACGGCTTCTATCGCACCGGCGACATCGTCGAAAAGGATGCCGCGGGCTCCTATTTCGTCAAAGGCCGCATCAAAGACGTCATCATCTCGAGCAACGGCGAGAACGTTTATCCCGACGAAATCGAGTTCTACTTCAAGGGTGTCCGCCACGTGGTCAACGACGTGGTCATCGGCGTCCGGAACAAAGAGAACATCGAAAATATCGTCCTGATCCTCGAACTCGACAACCTTATCAAAGACGAGGAGATCGATCAATTGAAGAAAGACGTCGAAACCGTCAATGCCAAGCTCCCGAACGAGAAACGCGTGGCCGAGACCTTGATCTACAAAGGAACCCTCCCCTTAGCGAACAACATGAAGGTGAAGCGCTTCGCGATTAAGGAAGCCCTCGCCAAAGACCGTTCCAACTTCATCTCCTTTAACGGGGAGCAAGAGAAGAAATCCGACCAGTTAGCCAACTTTGACGAAAAGGAAGTGGCCGCGGTCAAAGAAACCGTGAAGGCCATCTTCTCCAAGACGCTGCTCCTTCCAGCCTTCAAGATCGAAGACGACAATCCGTGGAACGATTTAGGCGGTGATTCGATGAGCTACGTCTCCATGGCGAGCGAGGTCAACGAGGCTTTCTCCGTCCAAATCCCGACCGAGAAATACGGCCGACTTCTGAGCATCAACGACTTCGTCGCCGAAGTCCTGACCCTTCAGCAGGTTGGAAAGGAAGGAAAATAGTTGTTTTATCGAGGCGGGGAGGCTAAAATCTTACTCGCGAATAAAAAGGAAAATCTCTCTATGGCAAACATCAAATCCCAAATCAAACGTAACGAAACCAACGAGCTCGCTCGTGAGCGCAACAGCGCTGACAAAGCCAATGCCCACACCGCAATCAAAAAGGTCGAGGTTCTTGCCGCCGCTGGCAAAAAAGACGAAGCCGAAAAGGCCCGTCGCGAAGCCGTGGCTCTTCTGGACCAGTTGGCCCAGAGCGGAATCATTTCCGACAATTCCTGCGGCCGTAAAAAGGCTCACCTCGCCAAGATCGTTGCTTCGGTGAAGTAACTTCTTCTATCGTCACTAAATAGCCCCGCCAAAACGGGGCTTTTTTATTGGGCCAGTTCCTTGAACTTCGCGTCCACCGCCGTTTCGCTGACGGTCAAAACGAGATAAGTCCCAAGCGCGTTATCTTCCGGATAACTTAAGGAACCTGGACAAAAGGTTTTCACGCCTCCAACGATGTCGTTTTGCCGGACGTGCGTGTGGCCGTGAACAAAGATGCGGATTCCGTCGTCCCATAGAGAATGGGCCGCGCTTGTTCCGTAAAAAGGATAATGTTCGATTTGCAGTTTCCCATAAGGGGTGGCGTAAACCTTTCGGAAGGGGAACTCGGGGAACATCCCATCACAGTTGCCTTTGACGCCTTGGAAAGGCCAAATCTCGTTTGGGGCGGCCCCGACATCTCCGGCATGAAGCCATAAGTCGGCCGGCTGCTCGATGAGGAAAACCTTCCGAAGGGCCGCAAGATCCCCGTGGGTGTCCGAGATGATGACGATTTTCATAAAGAGAAAGAAGTAAGGAAAAGGGTGAAAGCCAATTCTTGGCTCATCTTTCCGGTCATGATGCTGAGTTCGGCCCGATAAAGGGATTCAAGGCCCCGGTTCAGGGTTTCGTCCCCCATCTTGCGGAGGCAATCAAGCGAAACGTTCACCCGCCCTTGGGAAGCGAAGAGGTTTTGCCCGATCTCCTCCGGACGGAAGCCTTTGTCGCGCAAATAGCGGACTTGGTTCAGAAAGCGGAATTGGTTGGCAATGAGGCGGAGAAGGGTAACCTCGTCCACGCTGGTCAGTTTGATGTCGTTATAGATCCTGAGGGCCTTCTTGTTGTCGCCCCGCGTCAAGGCGTTGGCCAAATGGTAGGAATCCTCTTCTAACGGTTCGGCGACGAGGGTTTGGACATCGCCAATCGTCACTTCTTTCTCGCCTTCGCAATACGTTAGCAGTTTTTGGGCTTCGGAAAGGAACCGGGCGTAATCGCCGCCGATTCTGCGGTTTAGCTCCGCCACGGCATTCTTATCGATGGATAATCCGCGCTTCTCAAAAAAGCGCGGCGTGTAATCGCTCCACTGCTCAGGCGTGAAAACGGCGACGGGACTAAAAGTGGCTTTGGCGGTTTTGAGTTCCTGAAAATAGGGGCTTGTCTGATCGATATCATCGCCATAGGCTAACAAGAAAAGCAAAACCCTCTCATCGGGGTTGTGGAGATATTCGGAAAAACCCGCATCGGGCTCGACGGCTTTCTTACGGCCCCGCCCTTTGGTTTGACCCGGCAACAGAAATGAGCAATTGTCGGCGATAATGCATTTCTTCTCCGCGCCTAGGGGGATGAAAGAGCATTCAGAGGCGAGCTCGCTTAAAGAGCTTTCGTTCATGTCTAAAGTAAGGCAGTTAAGGCTGTCACGTTCTGGCATGACCTCTTTAAGAATTTTGCTTAGGGCCCCCTTGACCATGCGGACTTGGGGGCAATAGAGAACCTGAATCACTCTTTGATTATAGGATAAATGATTCTCTCCGACCTAACCATTTATCCAAAATGTCATGAGGGGATTTCCCCGAAAGCAAACATCCGTTTTGAGCCAAGACTCTTAATAGCAAGAATGCTTCCGTTTTTCTAAGACCGGGATCTCGTTCGTTTGTTTCGTTTTTCTCCACCCCTTATACACAATCGTCCCTTCGAGGTCCGTTCGACGAATGGCAATCCCAAAGGATTCCAATCGCTCTAATACCTCCTCGTCGGGATGGCCATAAGGATTATGCCGACCCACCGAAATGATGGCCACCTCGGGGCTGAGGGTTGCAATCCAATCGGAACAACTGGAGGTTTTGCTGCCGTGATGGCCGACTTTCAAAATGTCGCAGTCGATTTCCGGGTGATCGCTAAGGATTTTCCGTTCAAGACTGATGGGAGCGTCACCCCCAAACAGCCAACTTTTTCCCATGAAATCAAGAGAAAGGACCAGACTTTGCTCATTTTCGCTCGTGAGGTTGTACACGTTGTAGTTCACAAAATGGAGGGAGCCAAAATCGAGCGGAAATGCCTCCCGGGAATCGACGTATCGTCGGATTTTGAAGTGGCGTTTGAGACTATCCGCACCCCCGATGTGGTCATAATCGCCATGACTGGCGATGAGGCAATCGATGTCGTAAACCCTCTTTTTCCTTAGGAAAGGAATGTCCACTTCTTGGGCCATGTCGAAAGATAGATTACCGCCGGTGTCGATCATGACCGTGGTGTATCCGTCTCGCACAAGGATGCAGTCGCCCTGGCCAACGTTTACGAAGTCGATCTCTTGACTGAAGGCGTTCCCGAAAGGGACGGCGTTAAGTCCTAAGGCGAGGGCGAGGGAAAGGAATAGCAAGGAACGCTTCCGGGTGAATCCACAATCGGAAAACCATAAGGCTACGCAATAGACCAGATAGAAGGCGAAGACGAAGGCCTCGTCGAAGTTTCCTAGCGGAACTACCAGGTCGATTTTTCCGCATGCATCGACCACCCAGACGATGGCGGTTCCAAAGCCTTGGAGAATTCTTAAGGGCACGAAAAAGCGAAAGGTCAGGAAACCGAAGAAGGCGATCGAACCAAATCCTAAAGCAAAGGGCAAGAGAAGGAAGGAATAGAATAACGACAAGAGGTGAAGTCCGCCGCCAGAAGTCATGACGGGAAGCAAAAAGCCTAAGAGAAGACCTCGGGAAACGAGCTTCTTCTTTCGTGATTGGTAACGGAGAAGGAGACCTTGCGAAAGTCCCATCACCAAACTAAAACCATAGCCAAGAAGGAAACCCTGATCGAGAGCGTGATAGCGATCGATGCCTAGCAGAAGGATTCCGCTGATCGAAACGACATAGATTCTCGACGGTTTTTCGCCTTTCTTGTCGAAGTAGATGGTCAGGAAACGAGAAAGAAAAACCCGCCACAGGCCCAGCTTTTGGAAGTTGAAGAAAAGAAAGGGCAGCCCCAGAAGCAGGGATCCAAGACGACTTTTCTTCTCGTTCCACCGCATCAACAAAAGCCTTTCCACCAAACGGAGAAAAGCGGAAAACAAGATGCCGCTTGCCGAAAGGAAATAGAGACAGCCTAGACTGCTGGCTTCTTGAACGTAGTTTTGAGTGTAGTCCTTATGCGAGAAAAGAAGCGAATCGATGAGACTTCCCGTTTGAGCGTCAAAGATCTGGAGATACTGCCTTTCGTATGACCGTAATCTTAAAGGCATTTGAAAGCGAACTTCGATCGTGCTGACTTTGAGTGACTCGGTCACTCCGAGGGAACTTAGGTAGGAGCCGAAATCGAAGCGGCTTTCGTAAATGGTCCCTTCGTAAGGCTGACCCCTTCCGTGGATAAGAAGAAAATCACCCACCTCTCGTTCGGTTTCCTTCTCGTAGACGTAGTAACGGGCTCCCTTACTCCAAAAGATAAAGTAATTCCCTTTTGAAGCGATTACGAACCCCAGGTAATCGTTCTCGCCCTCCAGAACCGGAAAGCGAAGGAAAAGCGAAAGCGTCCCAATCAAGAGGCCAAGAAGAAACAGAAGGAAGACAGGGCGCTCCTTCCGAAACGACAAGAAACCGAAAATGAGCGTGGCCACGATGACGAAAACCATTCGGAGTGTGCCAAAGGAAAAGGCCAGCCAAGCTCCGACGACGAGACCGCAAAAGAGGAAGAGAAAGGATTCGCTTCGGACTTTGGTCATTGGTCGGGCGACTGCAGACGAAGGTTGTTCTTGCTTTTCTCGAAGGTGGCCGAGCCAATCCCGTTGACGTTCTTGATCTCCTCAATCCTTTTATAAGGGCCATTCAAGGTCCGATAATCGATGATCGCTTGGGAGATGACAGAACCAAAGGCGCTCACCGTCATGAGCGTCGTTTTGTCCGCGGCGTTAAGGTCGACCTTGCTAATCGGGGTCGAGGTACAAACGTTCTCGTTGTCGAAGATGGGGGCGATGTAGAAACTCTGCTTGTTTTCGAGAACGAAGCTCGTATCAAAGGCATAGGTGTCGGCGTTGGTGGTTGCTCCGCCCGCGGCCGCAATCAGATCACCCAAGGTGCTATTGAGGGCGATGTAATAGGTGCTCGGTCTGGTCACCTCACCCGATATGGTGACATAGAGTTGCGAGAGACCGCTTGCCGAGGCGCTATGGTTCGTCGTAGAGGTGTCAGTGATGACCCCACTAAGTTTGTCCACGGCGCTGAAGACGACAAGGCCGACAACGGTGCAGATTAAGATGACGATGATGATTTTAAACATTCTATCCCCTCCTATCAAAAGTAGAGGTTTGGATGTTATCCGTACCAGAATCGATGCCTGAATAAAGAAAAAAGCCAGACATGGTCTGGCTTTAAGAGTGTCTAATCTTTTACTTTCCGGATTCGGCTTTGATGATCTCAATCTCGTAGGGCTCTTCGCACTCGACGACGACTTTCTCGCCCGGAACCCGGCCGATGAGGGCGATTCCGAGAGCGGATTCGTTGCTAATGAGGGGATAGGGGGTGGCTAACGGGTCAGCTTCGACGGTGCCAACGATCTTGACGCTCTCTTCGCCGTCAGACCCTTTGAAGGTGACGACGTTTCCGAGGAAGATCTTCTTGCCGGCTCTCGGAGCTTCGATGACGGCCGCGATGTCTTTGATGTGCTCGATCTCGGTGATGCGGGCTTCAATTTCGGCCTGGCGGTTGCGGGCGGCGTCATAATCGGCGTTTTCGCTTAAGTCGCCTTGGGCGCGGGCTTGACGAAGGGATTCAATGACATCCGGACGTTCGATATCAATCAGATGACGGTATTCCTTCTCGAGCTTTTCCATGCCCTCTTGGGTCATGATCATTTTTTCTTCTGCCATAGTGTTTTCCTCGTTTAACGGATTAGATTATAAGCGGATTTATCCCCAATAAAAAGGGAAAGCCTATTTAAGCGTTTTGATTTTCGGGTCGGACTCGTAAGTCTCGAGCATTTCCTCGGCTTCCGCGAACTCTTCTTCCGAGACATTGACGAGTTCCTGCGAGTCGGGCGAGGCCATGACGACGAGGTTATCGGGGTCGTTCTCTTTATAGATAAAGTAGAAGTCTTTCTTCCGTTCGTCGTTGTGGTAGTAGAAATAGATCCTCCAGGTTTCGGTGGATCCGTCCTCTTTGGTGATAACAATCGTGTTGTCGGTGATATCGAGCATGTTATTTCCCCTCCTTGGGTAGATGGTTGAAGTAGCTTTCGAGGATGACGCAGGCGGCTTGCTCATCGATGTGGGCTTTTTGTTCCCGCCAATCGGTGATGCCCACTTCCTCGAGGAAACTCTCCGCCTCGACCGTGGTGAGCCTTTCGTCGACGAGATGGATCGCTAGAGCGGGATCTTCCGCCAGCAGCTCCTCTTTGAAGCGGGCGCTCCTAGCGGCGCTCTCGCCGGTCGTCCCATCCATATTGTAAGGGTAACCGAGGGCCACTTCGCTGATTCCTTCGCGATGAAGGAACTCGATGGCCCGAGCGATAGCCCGTTTATAGGCTTTCCGCGGAAAGCGGAATTCCTCGCGTGGATGGACGAGACCAATCCCATCGCTGACGGCAATGCCTAGCGACGCCTCGCCTAAATCGAATCCGGCGACTCGTTTCACTTCAAAGTCTCCTTTAGAGCAGCGATGGCCCCTTCGAGCCCATCCTTGCCGACGAGCTGGCCGCTCGCCATTTCCGGCTTGCCGCCTCCCCCGCCGCCTAGGTGTTTGGCCAACTCCTTGACGATGTCTCCGGCTTTGGTCTTCTTAAGGGCTTGCCCTCCGACCATGACAATGAGCGGACGCTTGCCGGTTTCCCCGCCAAGCAACACGAGCACATAGTCCTTCTTGCCGCTCTTAAGGGTATCGGCCAGGGTCAGCAAGTCTTCGCGGCTGGCCCCTTCCATTAATGAATAGACGAAATCGAATGAGCCGATCCGTTCGGCTTTTTGGGCCAGCTTCTTCGCCTCGATGGCGGCCAGCTGACCTTTCAGGGATTCGTTCTCCTTTTTGGAAGAGACGAGTTCCTGCCCCTCGGCTTGAAGCCGTGAGAGGAAATCGATGTCGGTCGAGACGAGCTTCTTTTCGCCTTCATTCAGAAGAGCGAAACGGTTAGCACTGTACTTATAGGCACCGAGCGACGTGACGGCCACGAGACGCCGGACTCCGGAAGCGATGGCTTCCTCGCTCACGACGTAGAAGACGCCGATGTCGCTGGTGTTCTTGACGTGGGTGCCGCCGCAGAACTCTTTGGAATAGTCGCCAAAGGTCACGACGCGGACTTCGCTGCCGTACTTGTCGCCGAACTCCATTTCCGCTCCGAGTTTCTTGGCTTCTTCAATAGGTAAAACTTCGGTTTTCTCGGTGATGGCTTCGGAGATTTTCTCGTTGACCTCTTTTTCAAGGGCGAGAAGCTCGTCGCTACTGAGTTTACGATTGAACTGGAAGTCGAAACGGAGGTAATCCGGATCGACATAGGAGCCCATTTGGTTAACGTGCTGGCCGAGGACGAGTCCGAGGGCGGAATGCACGAGGTGAGTCGCGGAGTGATTGCGTTCGGTGAGCCGGCGTGCGCTATGGTCGATGGAAAGATGGACCCTGTCCCCGACTTTAAGGGTGCCGTATTTGACTTCGAGTTCATGAAGATGCTGGCCCGACGGAGCAGAACGGACCATGGTGACGGAGGCTTCGAAAGAGGAGTTTTTAAGGGCTCCCTTGTCGGTGATTTGGCCGCCCATCTCGGCGTAGAAAGGCGTGACGTCGAAGGCGGCTTCGCCCGTCTCGGACAGCTCCGGAACGGCCACACCGTCAACGAAGAGTCCGGTCACGGTCGCGTCGCATTCGTCTTCCTCGTAAAGGAAGCGGCTCGGCGTCTTGAAAGAAAGCAAATCCTTCGATTGCTTGTGGAACGATTCGATTTCGCCCCGGGCATTGCGAGCCCGTTGGCGCTGCTCTTCCATGGCTTTCTCGAAGCCTTCCATGTCGACGCTGACCCCGCTTTCGAGGGCGATCTCTTTCGTGAGGTCGGCCGGGAAGCCATAAGTGTCATAGAGGCGGAAAACCTCTTCGCCGGAGAGCTTGTTCTTGCCCTCGAGCATCCCGCGGAGCATTTCCTCCCCGCTCGTGAGGGTCTTGAGGAATTTGTCTTCCTCGCCCTTCACCATCTTCGAGACTTCCTCGACGTGGCCTTCGAGTTCGGGGTAGAAATCGCGGTATTTGTCGGCGACGATTTTCACGAGTTCGTACATAAAAGGCTTCTTGATGCAGAGTTTCTGGCCGTAGCGCATGGCGCGGCGGATGATTCGGCGGAGGACGTAGCCGCGGCCTTCGTTGCTGAAAGAGGCGCCATCGCTGAGGGCGAAGGTCAGGCAACGGGCATGGTCGGCGATGACGCGGAACGCCATGAGATTCGGCTCGGCGTAGGCGACGCCGGAGATTTTCTCCGTCGCGTGAATCATCGGAGTGAAAAGGTCGGTTTCGAAGTTGGTGGGCGTGCCTTGGAGAATGCAGGCGATCCGCTCCAGGCCGGATCCGGTGTCGATGTTGCGCGAAGGCAACTCTTTGTATTTTTCTCTCGAGACGCCATTGACGGCGTTAAACTGCGAGAAGACGATGCCCCAGATTTCGATGTAGCGATCGTTTTCGATGTCTTCGGCGAGCAGCCGAACACCCAAATGTTTCGGATCCCATTTGTCGCCGCGGTCAAAGAAGACTTCAGTGTTGGGGCCGCAAGGTCCTTCGCCAATCTGCCAGTAGTTGCCCTCTAAGGGAATGAGATGATCGGGACTGACGCCGTTATCCTGCCAGTATTGCCAGGATTCCTTGTCGGTCGGGTTATAGGTCATGTAAAGCTTATCGAGCGGCATCCCGAAACCTTCCTTCGGGTCGGTCAGAATCTCCACCGCCCACGCGATGACTTCCTTCCGGAAATAGTCGCCGATCGAAAAATTGCCGAGCATCTCGAAAAAGGTGTGATGGCGGGCCGTGTGGCCGACGTTCTCAATGTCGTTCGTCCGGATGGATTTTTGGACGTTGACGATACGGCGGCAAGGCGGAACTTCCGAGCCATCGAAATATTTCTTGAGGCCGGTCACGCCGGCATTGACCCATAAAAGCGATTTGTCCCCTTGGGGGATGAGCGAAACGCCGGGAAGCCATTTGTGTCCCCGATTCTCGAAGAATTTGATCCAAGTCTTCCTGATTTCCGATCCAGTTAGCGGTTTCATGCGAAACCCTCCTTAAACAAATAAAACACCCCATCGAAGGAGCGCGGATTCGCGCGGTACCATCCTTCTTCACCAGAGGTGCTCTCGATTGCCCTTCTTAACGCGAAGGCCTCGGCGGCATTGCCCGCAGCTAGTCGAGAAGTGGCGCATCCTCCGGGCTGTTCCATCATGAGGCCCTCGCTGGAGAAGGATTGAACTTCTTTGCGTCCCTATCTTAGCACCGCCTTTAGGCGAAGGGAACTAGAAGCCGTCGCCGAACGTGGGCTCTGGTTAGGGACACGCCGCCGCTGATTCGAAGGAAAAATACCCAAAGCCAAAAGAAAACGCGCCCTGGAGCGCGTCATCTCTTTAGCGGTTATAGCAGCCGACGAGAACTTCTCTCTCCTCTTTCGTCGCCCCGGCGTGATGGCCGATGTGAATCATGGAGATGGGTTTGTCTTTGGAGTTCACGAGGAGATCGGTGCCGGTGGCCACGGCCACGAAGTCACCGAGGAATTTGAGAGCGAAATCGGGAGCCTGTCCTTCGCCAAAGTAGCCCTTTTCGAGAATGTCTTGTCTAGAGAGGAGGACGAAGCTCTCACCGAAGCGTTCGGCGAAGAGTTTCGGAAAGGCGGCTTTCTTTTCTTCCTTCACGAAGAAATTGCAGGTGCGACCTTCGAAGGTGAGCGGCCGGCTTAAGCAATCGGTCAGCTCCGGGAAGGCGGCCATATCGCGATATTGGACATCGATTAAACCATGGTCCGCGAAAGTGAAAACTTCGACGTCAGGATGTTTCTTGGTGAATTTCTTAACGAAACGCACGATTGCCGCGACCTCATGACGGACATGCCAACTATGGATGCCGTATTCATGCATGTCTTTGTCGGGTTGGTTCCAATATCCATAGAGGAATTGTCCGCCCTCTTTGTCGAAGAAGTCACCGCACATCTGTTGCATCTGCGGGAAATCCTTGGGGCCGAGGCCGTCTTCGATTGGCAAACGGTACATGGCTTTGCCCTTGATGCCGTTTTCGCTTAAGAGCGTGGCGATGGTCTTATAAGGATGTTCGGTCTTCATGACGTTGGGTTCTAAGAGCTTCTCGCCCGTCACGCTGTTGAGGTTGGTGAAGACATCGATTGGGAAACCATGGCTTTCGAAGAACATGCTCCAGCCAAACCAGCCGGTCTCGATCGGGAACTTGCCCGAGAGGAAGGCGGTCGTGCAGGCCACGGTCGTCGCGGGGTTGACCGAGCGAATCGTCGTCAGTTTGTGCTTCCGCATGAACTTCGTCGTGTGGGGAAAAGTCGAGAGGTTAAACTCACTTAAACCATCGAAGAGAAACACGGCAATCTTCTTGTGTCCCTCCATGGTTTGGGTAATCTCGGGGATATCGGGGTGGAAGGTCTTAATTCCGAAGTGGGCGAGCACGCTGTTAGAAAAGTTCACGAGGGTCGTCTGTTTATCGTAAAGGGTTACATCAAGTTCTTTTTGCATAGCCGGCTATTATAGGATAGGAAAAGGCAATTGACCACAAAAAGACGCCAATTGGACAAAAAACCAACTCCATAAGGAGCCACCGGTAAAAATACCTCTTCTTGTAAGAAAAAAAACACCGAAAATGAACGAAAAAACCTTTAGAGAAAGCTGAGAACGGCCTTCCGTAAATCGGGCACGGTGACGAAGCGGGGGGCAAAGAACGCGGCCTTCGGGGCGTAGGGTATTGCAGCCGTCCGGCAACGAGAGAGTTCCTTTTGGTCCGCGATGTCGGATTTTGTGTATACAAGAAGGTAAGGGACATGATTCTTAGCTATATAGGAAATCATGAGAAGATCATCCTCGCTTGGACCCCGACGGCTGTCGATCAGCATCACGGCGCCTTTGAGAAAAGGATTGTCAACGAAAAAACCTTCCATCATGTCGCGGAAAGAGAAGTCTTCGCGATGGCCGTATTCGGTATAGCCGTACCCCGGGCTGTCCACGAGGTAGAACTCTTCATCCACGATGAAATAATTAAGGAGTTTCGTTTTGCCCGCTTTTTTGCTGGAGAAAGCGATCTTCTTGCCGGTCAAGGCGTTGATGAAGGTACTTTTGCCCACGTTGCTCTTACCGAGGAAAACGATCTCCGGAAGTTGGTCTTTGGGGCGGAACTCCCGGCTGGGGCACGAGATGACATAACGAACGGCTTTGAAATCAAGCATGAAGGTATTATAGCCTAATCGAGGTGAAGAAAAAGGCCAGAAGGTTTCGAGCCCTCCGGCCTTTGGAATATTAGTTCGGCTGATAGCCGTCAAGGATAGCCTGTTTCACCGCATCGTCGACGGATTTGATGAAGAGGATCTTGAGATCTTTTTTCACTTCCTCGGGCAACTCGGCCACGTCCTTTTTGTTCGCTTCCGGCACGAGGATCGTTTTGATGCCGCTACGGAGAGCCGCGAGACTCTTCTCGCGTAATCCTCCGATCGGCAGGGCGTTTCCTCGTAGGGTGACCTCACCAGTCATCGCGACGTTGTTGTCGCAATAGCGATGGGTCAGGCAGGAGATAAGGGCGCAGGTTAGAGCAATGCCAGCCGACGGTCCGTCTTTCGGGACGGCGCCTTCGGGCACGTGAATGTGAATGTCGTTCTTTTGGAAAACCTCGTCGTCGATTTGATACTTCTTGGCGTTGGCGCGCACGTAGTCCACGGCGATTTGGGCCGATTCCTTCATGACGTCGCCTAGTTTGCCAGTGAGGACAAGGCCACCCTTGCCAGGGAAGTAGTTGACCTCGATCGGCAAGATGTCGCCGCCGAACTCGGTATAGGCGAGGCCGGTGATGACGCCGATCTGGGGCTCCTTCTCTTTCTTGGTGTCTTCGAAGATCTCGACGCCTAAGAGGGAACGGACTTTCGCGGCGTCAACGGTGACGGGACGCGGAGTCTTGGGATCCTTAATGAGCTCCACCACGACTTTCCGGCAAATGCTGGCGATGAGCCTTTCCAGCTCGCGGACGCCGGCTTCCCGGGTGTAGAACTCGATGATCTCCTTGATGCCGCTTTCCTCAAAGACGAGGTCGTTCGGTTGGAGGCCGTTGGCGGTCTCCTGTTTCTTCACGAGGAAGCCTTGGGCGATCTTGGTCTTCTCAAGTTCGGTATAGGACGGAACTTCGATGAGCTCGAGGCGGTCCCGCAACGGAGCGGGCACGTTCTCAAGATAGTTCGCCGTGGCGATGAATAAGACGTTCGAGAGGTCGTAGGGCTCCTCGAGGTAGTTGTCGTTGAAGGCGAAGTTCTGCTCCGGGTCGAGGACTTCGAGAAGCGCGCTCGCCGGGTCGCCTTTGTAGTTAGCGCCCCCGATTTTGTCGATTTCGTCAAGCAGGAAAACGGGATTGACCGTTCCGACCCGGGTCATCCCTTGGATGATGCGTCCCGGCATCGAGCCAACGTAGGTGCGGCGATGGCCACGTATCTCAGATTCGTCGCTGATACCACCGAGGGAAGCCTTGTAGAACTTCCTTCCGAGGGAACGGGCGATCGACTTGCCTAAAGAGGTTTTGCCGCAGCCCGGGGGCCCGTAGAAGCACAGAATCGGGGCTTTGAGGCTGCCGGTCGACTTCTTGACGGCCAGGTATTCGATGATGCGCTTTTTGACTTTGTCGAGGCCGTAATGGTCCTCGTCGAGGATCTTTTGGACGTTCGAAAGGTCGTCGTTGTCACCGGTCTTCTGAAACCACGGCGCCCCGAGGAGGACGTCGATGTAGTTCATGATGAGAGAGGCCTCCAGTGAGGCTTCGGGCATCATCTCGAAACGGCGGAGTTCGCTCTTGACCTTGGCTTTGACGTTGTCGGGGTAAGGATTCTTCTCCAGTTTTTCCCGGATGGTATCCTCGTTCTCCTCTTCGTTTTTGCCTTCGCCAAGCTCGTCCTTGATGGCTTTCATCTTCTCGCGCAGGAAATACTCCTTCTGTTGCTTCTCGGCCCGCTCACGAACGGTGTCGTTGAGCTTCGCGTCGAGGTCGGCGATTTCCTTCTGCTCGGCGATGAGGCCGAGGATTTCGGTCAGACGGGCATTGATGCTCGGCTCTCCGAGGAGCTTCTGCTTCTCGATGAGCGAAAGCGGCAAGTAAGCCGACAGAGTATCGCTGAGGTCGAGGGCGCTGACGCCCTTGCCGAGCGTGTTGATGGCGCTTTTGGGGATATCACGCCCCACGGCGGGGCTATTCTCAAGGCTTTCGACCACTTTCCTAACGAGGGCTGTTTCCTCGGTCCGATCCCCGAGGACCTCTTCGATGATGGTTCCGTCGGCAAGGAAAGAGCCACCCTCGGTCCGGATGTTCGAAAACCGCACTCTCTTCGAGCCAATGACCCGGATGCGGTACAGTTTGTCCTGGGCCACGAAATTAACGATGCGGCATAACGTGCCCACCTCGTAGACGTCCTTGTCTTGGACCTCATCGACCTTCGGGTCTTTTTGCGAGGCCACGAAAAGGAGCGAATTGGTGACTTTCCGCGCTTGGTCGATGGCCGCGAGGGAATAAACCCTTCCGGCCTCAATCGATTCGGTCATATTAGGAAACACGACCAACCCACGGGTGATGAGAAGGGGTAAGCTCAACGAATTTTTAGTTTCTTCTTCCATGTCTTTTCCTCCCACGAGCGAAAAGCGGATGACTTCATTATAGATGAGGGTTTAGCACTGTCAAGGAATGAGTGCTAAGAAAGTAAATAAAAGCCAGGTCCATGATGGAGGCCTGGCTTTTCAAAGAGCGAAAGGACCTTACTTGCTGACGGACAGGATGAAGTCGTGGACTTTCTTGTCCTGGAGGCCGTTGCGGAAGTTGTCCATGTTCTGGCCCAAGTACTTCTTGACGTCCTCGACGGTGAGCTTGTACTGCTCGGCCATGCGAGCGATCTCGGCTTCGACATCGGCATCGGAAACGGTGATCTTTTCCGCGGTCGCGACTTCGGAAAGGACCGCGAACTCCTTGATTTCGGTGGCAGCCTGCTCCGCGAACTTGGCTTTGGCGCCGTCAGGCGTCTCGCCGGTGATCTGGAAATACTGCTCGAGGGTCAAGCCTTGCTGCTCGAGTTTCTTCTTGAGGTTCTCTTCGAGCTGGGCCTCGCCGCCCTTGATGACTTCCGGATCGATGGAAATCGTCGAGTTGGCGATGATCTTGTTCACTATGGCCTGATAGTACTTGTTCTCGGCCTCGCGGACTTTTCCGGTGAGGAGAGCGGTCTTCTCGTGCTCGCGAAGTTGTTCGATGGAGGTGACTCCGTCGATCTTGAGTTCCTTGATGGATTCTTCATTGAGGGCCGGGATCTTCTTCTCTTTGATTTCATGGATGAGAATCTTGAAGGTAGCCTCTTTTCCGGCGAGCTCTTTGACGTAGTTCTCCGGGAAGGTGACCTTGATATCCTTTGCGTCGTTCACTTTGAGACCGACGAGGGCTTCTTCAAAGCCCGGGACGAAGCTGTGGCTGCCAAGTTCGAGGGCGTAGTTGTCGGCCTTACCGCCCTCAAAGGGGGCCAAGGTGCCTTTGTCGTCGGCGATGAAGCCTTCGAAATCGAGGGTGACAGTGTCGCCGAGTTTGGCCTCACGGTCCACAAGGGCTAACGTGGCGTTGCCGGCGAGGAGCTTATTGATCGATTCATCGACTTCCTCTTCGGTAACGGCCGGGGCTTCCTTCTTCGCGGAAAGGCCTTTGTATTCTCCGAGTTTGACGCTCGGGATGAGGATGATGTCAAAAGAAAGCGCGAGCTCTTCGGGGCTCACTTTGGTGACGCTGACGTTCGGGCGGAAGTAGGGCGTGAGCTTCTCTTCGGTGAGGACATCGGCGAAGACCGGGCTGAGAAGGCCTTGGATGGCGTCGTCCCAAATATCGGACTGCGGGATGCGCTCACGGAGCATTTGCTCCGGGGCTTTGCCGGGGCGGAAACCCGGGATGCTGACTTTGCCAGAAAGCTTTTTGAAGCTCTTTTCTTGGCCTTCCTTCCAGAGGGAGGCATCGACATCGACGGTCACTTTGACGTGGCTTTCGCTGACTTTTTCAACGGTATGTTTCATAGGTATTGCAGGGACTCCTATCCTTGAAGTTACGGCAATTAATATACTCTATCTAGGTTTGGTTGCCTAGTAAAACGGATACAAACTTTCCGCTCGGGCTTAGATCGACAAAGCGGGGCTGGCTTTCAGGGTTTCCTCAATGGTCCTCTCGAGCTCCTCCACCGCCTTTTTGTCGAGGCCGTAGCGGGCGAGGTAGCCATCGATCCCGAGCGTGCTCCTGAGATAGCTTTGGGCGAGTCCCAATAGAGCGGTCATAAGTAGGCGGTCGTCCGAGGAGCGGATGACTTCTTCCGGATAGACGTCCATCACGTAATCGTTAAGGAGCGTGAGGGCGGCCTGGTAGACGCTGGGGTCGCGGGCCATCTCGGAAAGGTTGCGGGTGAAGGTGTCGAAGGGTTCGCCCGAATAGGGAGGTTTGAGGTCTTTCGGGACGAGACGGTAGACATGGCCGTTCTTATGGAAAACGACTTCCTCGCCGTGCTTTTGGGCGATGAGGAGCAAAAGGGCGTAGGTCTTGACGGAGGGATGGCGGTCGCTGACGAGAATGTCCTTAAGGAGATCCACGTAAAAGCTCGCGGTCGGTCCTTGGATGTAATTGAGTAAGGACAGGACTTCATAGTCGTCTTGGCTTTCCTTCAGCAAACGCCGAATTTCGTCGGGGGTCTTGGAGACGGAGAGTTGGGCGTTCCGCTCATTGGTGCGGATGATGCTCGGAAGGGCGCGGAGATACTCCTCCACCTCTTGGGAAACGTAGGGGCGGTTTTGGTAATAGTTGAGATCGGCATAGGCCCCGTCGAAATCCTTAAGCAGAAAGCGGATTTCGAAGTTGCTTTTGAGGGTAAGGGCCGGATTGACCCGTTCCATGGCGGGTCGGTTGTCGAGAAGGACGGTCAGGGCCTCTTGTGGTCTGGATAAGGCGAGATAGGCGCTGCAACGAAAAAAGAGATGGGACGGATCGGCGTCTTGCTCGGTGAGGTCGAGCACCAGACGGTACTGCCCTTTGTCCAAAAGCGATTTCAAAGAATCCATGATATGATATTAGCATAATCGCTACGCCCTGGGTGACATGGCAAGGCTTAATGGAAAATGCAGCCCTAAAGGAGGTTTTGGAAAATGCATTTTTCGGATACCGTCTCAGGAGTCGAAGAGGCTTTGAACCTCACCGATAAAGAGTTAGCAAGACGAGTCGACGTCAGTCCAAAAACGATCTGGTCGTACAAGAACCGGGAACGGGAGGCCAACCCCGAATGGACCACCGTGACGAAGTTTTTCGATAATCTCGGCTTTGATTTGGGGTCTCTTCTCTTCCTCGGATCGGGGGAGAGGCTCGAGAAGACCTTTCTCTCGGCCTTCCCGCTCCTCCTTAAACGCGCGAAGCTGACGGAAGAGCAAATCCAGATCGTCATGGAAGAAACGGTTAAGGTGGTGAAAACGGTGGCCCTCCGGATCAACCTGAGCGCCAAAGACCTTGACCGCGACTTAAAAAGCGAGCGACGGCGCCGTTTCATAGAAGCCAATAAAAAGGCTGGGATCACCAGCCAAGGAATCTAAAGTAGTAGCAAACATCTCCACAATCCTTGCCATGGGACCCACCAGCGGAATTAGAGCAGGCACCAAGGACCAGCAACATGGCCAAGACGGCGACCGCCCTGAGTATTTTCTTTTTCATTCGTAACCGCCTTTCTCGTTAAGAGCCGCCAGAGCGCTCGAACCCTTCGCCACCACCTGGTCGACGCTTTCTTTGAAGCCCTCGTTAATCCAGTCCTCGAGGAGACCGCCCGTAATGGAGGCGACGAGGAGAGGGAAGGTCCGCTCGAATCCCTTTTCGCCCTGATGACGGGCGCAGACCGTCTGAATATAAAAGGAGCCCGGAAGGTATTTCATGCCAAGGTGGGTCAAAAGGGTGAATTGCCCTTGCCGCTTGCACATGAGCATCAATTCTTTGTAGGTGACGGCGAACTCAAGAACCGAGGTGAGGAAATCCTCATAGGTTTCGCAACGAGGGTCTTGATAGAGAGGAATGATTCGTGAAAAGAGCCCGTAATCCAAAACGTCGGTGATGTCCCCGAAGTTCCGATAGAAGGTTTTCCTCGTGACCCCGGCCTTCTCCGCGATGGCGGTCACCGTGAGATCCCGGAGTTTCTCCGTTTTCAAAAGTTCGTAGGTCGCCAGAGCTATCTGGTCGAGCGAACGGGCGACGCGAGGGTTTTTAGAAGGATTGAACATAGGTCTATTGTACTAAATATGAAAACAAATGACACATTATCTTTCCTTTGGTTACTTTTGCTCTAAAGAAATGGACCGCCCTCATCACCGAAAAGGTCCGTCAGAGCTTCGTTTTATGAATGCCTCGTAAGAATAAGGATTAATCCGCCAAATGCACGTGGGCGAGTTTCCAGTTCAGGATTTTCTTGGGAATCCAAAGGCCGAAAATGCCGCAGGTAATAATTAAGAGAAACAGGTAAAGAAGCCATTTGCCAATGAGCTCCGAACCTCGACCATCGAAAACGATAGGCCTTCCGTCAATACAGGTGTTGGCAGCTTCGTAGCGGGCGGTCCAACATAAGCACCACGGAAACATAATCCCTAGCGTGATAGTGGCAAGAAAGAAGCAGCCGATATTGAGGAAAAATAACGGAAGGGCCTTCCCGACATAACGCGAAGGATATAGGGCCTTGGGGGCTTCAAGATCTTCTTCTGCCATTGGTTCGGAAGAAGCGGCCGGTTCGGAGGAAACGACCGACGCCGGTGCCTCGGGTGTCATCGAAAAAGGCTCGAGTTCGACAGGGTGGTTCACCAAAGGGGAGGCCGTTTCGACGGGCTTCCGGATTTCGTCATTGATGATACGAAGGGTTTTCTCATGCATAAAGGGGAACCTCGCAACCACAAATGTGTTAGTTAAGTAATTATATGGATGAAAGGGGCTAATGTGAAGAAAAAGCCCTCGTGAAGAGGGCCGTTTTTTGCTTGGCGCGCCCGAGCCGACTTGAACGGCTGACCCACAGCTTAGAAGGCTGTTGCTCTATCCACCTGAGCTACGGGCGCAAATCGCGCGAGGAAATCGCGCTTCATTACTATAGCGAGACAACAAGTCTTAGACAAGAAAAACGGGCCGTGGGATAGTAGGGCTGTTACGGCAAATAGAGCGGGAAAAACCAAGTGGTTGGCTTAGATCTTTTTGACCTTTTCGAAAAGGGAAAGAGCCACCGCGTCAGGCAAAAGTTGTTTCAATTCCTGGAGGGAACTAGCCTTCAGGGATTCGAGGGTCGGATAATGCTTCCGGATCGTTTCCTTGCGGCGTTCACCGAGACCTTTGACGCCGGCGAAAACGTCGTTCTTCATGGCTTTGGCGCGCTCATTGCGGTGAAAGGAAATAGCAAAACGGTGCACTTCGTCTTGCATCCGCATGAGCAAGAAGAAGAGGGGAGAGCGGTTATCTAGGGGATAGGTCTTCTCGTTGCCGTCCACCACACCTTCGGTTTGATGCTTGGAGTTTTTGTAGAGGCCAAAGACCGGAATCGACACGCCGACCGCCGTCAGGGCTTCCTGGCAGGCTCGGACCTGCGTCAAGCCCCCATCGACCAAGATCAGATCCGGATAGGACAAACCCTCGGCTTTGAGCCTGGCATAGCGGCGCGAGGCGATCTCCTTCATGGAATGGTAGTCGTCCCCGGCGTCCTTCTCATCGAGATGGAATTTCCGGTACATGCCTTTGGCCGGCTCGCCGTTGATGTAGCAAACCATGGCGCCGACGGGGCTTGATCCCTGCAGATGGGAATTATCGAAAAGTTCGATCCGATAGGGCGTTTTGATCCCGAGTAATTGGCCAAGGCTGTCGAGAAGGGCCACGTTGTCGTCATCGAGGCGGGCGCTCATGAAATGGGCGTCGAGGCCTTGCCTCGCGTTAAGGGTGGCCAGATCTATTTCCTCGAGGAGACGACCTTCTTTCGGGCTCGCCACCGTGGCCTCGGGGTAAACGGAAAGGAATTCGGGGGAGAAGTCCGGGATGTTGCACAAAATCTGCGCGGGCAAATCGTTACTTTGGTAATGTTGCTCGATCAGTTCGGTCAGCTGTTCGCCCACTTCGCCAAAGGAGGGAATGACGCGAATGGTCTTCCCAAGTAGGAGCCCTCGGCGATACGTGAGAAGCGAAAGGGCGCGGTAGCCTTCCCTTTCGGCGTAGGCGAAAACGTCGCGATTGGTCTTGTCACTGCTGATCTCCACGGTCTGCTTGCTCACGGTACGTTCCACCGCCTCGATGGTTTCCTTATAGCCGGTTGCGTCCTCGAAGCGTTCTTCTTCGCTCGCCTGGAGCATCTTTTCTTTTAGGGTCTTGAGGGTTTCCCCGACATCCCCATCGAGGAACTTCTTGATGGAGGAGTAAAGGGTTTGGTAACGTTCCTCGTCGATGGAATGGATGCACGGGGCGAGGCATTGCCCGAGGTGATAATAAAGACAAGGTTTCTTCGGCATCGTCTGGCATTTTCGGGTCGGATAGAGAGTGTTCAGGAGGTTGATGGTCTTATAGGCGTCGGCGGAGTTTGGGAAAGGCCCGAAGTAAAAGAAGCGTTTATCGTCGGCGCGGCGGGCAATCTTAAGAAAGGCGTCGCTCCGCCGGAGGGCGATATAAGGATAGTGGCTGTCGTCCATCATCATGATGTTGTAACGGGGATAGTGGGTTTGGATGAGGTTCATCTCGAGGATGAAGGCTTCCTTGTCCGTGTGGACGATGATGAAGTCGAAATGGTCGACGTGGCTCACCATGGCGAAAACCTTGCCTGTTTGAGGGCGGAGGAAATATTGCGACACCCGTTTCTTCAGGTTTTTGGCTTTGCCGATGTAGATAATCTTGTCATCGGCGTCTTTCATCTCGTAAACGCCCGGTTTGTCCGGTAGGAGGGCGATCTGGCGTTTCAAGGTTTCGCTAAGAAGCATACTTACTTCAGGAAAACGACGGTGGCCCCGCCTCCCCCTTCGTACTCGCCCGCCGACTCATAATGGTCGATCCAGTCTTTGTGGCGGTCGAGGTATTCGCGGACGACCCCGCGCAGGGCTCCGCTGCCCCAACCATGAATAACCCGAACCCGCTTAAAGCCTTTGAGCCGGCACTTGTCGAGGTACTGGTCGAGGCTTTGCTCGGCTTCGTCGACGTGTTGGCCGATGAGATTCACTTCGAGTGGTAGGCTTTTGGCCATGGCCAGGTCGTCGAGCTGAACCCCTGTGAGAGAAACGGGTTCTTCTTTCGGCGGCTCGGCGGTTTTGATGACTTTATTGATTTTGGTTTTGAAGGTCATGCCCTCGCGGGTGGCCACTTCGACCTTCTCGCCTTGGAGCGAAACGACTTTGCCCGTCACATAAGCGCTCGGGATGTTAACGTAATCCCCCACCGCCACTGGCCCGGAGAAAGTCTGTTCTTCAGCCACGACCTTCAGATCGTCCAACTTCTTCTTGGCGGAAATGACCTCGTGTAGTTTGGCATCCCGATCGGTGACGGAGCGAAGGATTTCGTCCATCTGCCGTTCGTAATCGCCGAGGATTTGGTTTTTCTTGTCCTCGACATCCGAGAGGTAATTGGCCTCCCGTTTGGCAAGCTTGTCTTCTTTTTTGGCGACATCCGCGAGTTTTTGTTCCAGCTCTTTTTCTTTCGACTCGGCCTTGGCTTTCTCGATTTCCGTCTGACGAGTGACTTCGGATAGCTTTTTAATAGACTCGCTCACGGAAGCTTCTTCATGATGACTGAGATATTCCTTGGCAAAGGAAAGGGTCTCCTTTGGCAAACCAAAACGTTCGGCCACGATGAGGCCATAGCTCTCGCCCGGCAAACCCATCTTGAGTTTGTAGGTCGGCAAGAGATTCGCCTCGTCGAACATCATCGACGCATTGGTGACTTCGGAATTGGAAAGGGCGTAAGCCTTTAGCCCTTCAAAATGGCTGGAGACGAGGGTGATCGCATGCTTCCTTAAGAGGGTTTCGATGACCGCATAAGCGAGGGCCTCGCCTTCCTTCGGGGAGGTGCCGGTGCCCACTTCGTCGAGGAGAACGAGATCGCGTCCTCCGACGGAAGAGAGAATTTGCCCGATGTTTTCCATATGGCCGGAGAAGGTCGAAAGGTTGTCGCTCAGGGACTGCGAATCGCCTATGTCACAATACAAATGGGGGAAATAGCTTAAGGTCGCGCCTTGGTCGGACAAAACCGGCAAGCCGCATTGGTTCATCAAAATGGCGAGACCCAGGGTCTTGAGTGCGACGGTTTTGCCGCCGGCGTTCGGGCCGCTGATGACGACGAGCCGGGTTTTGCCATTGAGGTAGAAGTCGTTCGGAACGACCTTCGCCGGGTCGATGAGGGGGTGCCTGGTATTGGCCAGCTCGACCACGGGTTCCTTATAGAGATGAGCCACATGGCCTTTGACCTTTTCCTCATAGAGGCTCTTCGCCAGAAGGAAGTCGAGGTAGCCGATCATCCCATTGAGCTCTTTAACGGCATCGCCACTGCCAGCGACTTCTTGACTAAGTTCATGCAAAAGGCGCCGTATTTCCTCGCGTTCGTCATTGCGTAATTCGACCATTTCGTTATTCATCTCGACGATGACGTCGGGTTCAATGAAGGTGGTCTCGCCGGTGTTGGAAACGTCTTGGACGATGCCTTTGACTTTGTTCTTGTAGCTATTGGCCACCGGAAGGACGTAATGCCCGTTTTTGATGGTGAGGGTGGTATCGGAAAGGTAGATCTTGTTCTGATCCAGGATATAGCCGAGTTTCCTCTTCATCGAATCTTCGAGTTTGCGGATGGCGGCGCGGACCCCTCGGAGTTTCGGGGACGCCCCGTCATAAATCGAAAGGTCGGGAGCGATGACTTTGTGGATGTCCTTCTCGAGAAAGGAGAGGGTAGGCAAATGCGAAGTATATTCGAGCAACAGGGGCGCGCCGGTCACGGGACGGAAAAACGCTAAGAGGCTCTCGCCCTGCTTCACGTCATGGGCCACGCGTTCGAGATCTTCAACCGAAAGGGTTCCGCCTTTGAGGGCCATTCCGACGACCTGCTCAAGGCTAGAGGAAACGTCGATGGGAAGGCGGCCATAGCGAACGTAGATCGAATCCATTTCCGCCAGGCAAGCGAGTTCCCCTTCGAGGGTGATTTCGTCGAGCATGACGAGGGTTCGGGCACGTTTCTGGCCAACCTCGGTTCGGCAAAGCGAACTGATCTGCTCGCGTATTTTTGTAAATTCCAGTTTCTCGTAGATGTCTTGCATGGTGGCATTATATCACGGAGGGGCGCGCGAGGGAGTGTTCGCCTTATGGCCGAACTATGCTAGAATTCACCTATGAAAAAAGTCGCCCCGTTATGCACCCTTACCGTCTCCGATGAGACCATGAAGAAGATGCTGGAGTTTTACCAGCCATTCCAGAAGGAAACCAATAGTCCCTATGTGGCTCTTTTCGCTACCTACGAAGGCGGAGTCGTGAATCTCTACAAAAAGAACAAAGAGGGCCAAAACAAGGCCGTTTTCCAAGGCTTCGGGGCAATTAACGAAGCCCAAATCTGGGAACCGGACGCCCACAACGAAGCCCATCAGCCCGAACTGCCGCGGCCCATCACGCCGTTTACCAAACGCACCTTACCCATCAACCATTACCCCCAAATCGGCAGCGATGAGGTCGGAACGGGAGACTTCTTCGGCCCCGTCTGCGTCTGCGCCGCCTATGTCCGAAGAGAAGACCTCCCCCGCTTACAAGAACTGAAGATCACCGATAGCAAGCAAATGGACGACGCCTACATCCTTTCGATCGGACCGACCCTCGTAAAGGAATTCGCTTACTCCCAACTCTCGCTCCCAAACGACAAATACAACGATGTCCACGATGAGTTCAACATGAACGCCATCAAAGCGAAGATGCATAACCGCTGCCTGCTGAATCTCGTTAAAGAGCATCCTGAAGCCAGCCTTTACCAAGACCAGTTCGCCCCGGAGCACCTTTACTATTCCTATTTGGCCGACGAAAGTTCGGTCGCCAAGAACATCTGCTTCAAAACCAAAGGCGAAATGGCTTTTCCTTCGGTGGCCTTAGCCTCCGTGATCGCCCGTTATTCCTTTTTGCGGAAAATGCAGGAGCTTTCCAAAAAGTACGGAATGGATTTCCCTTTTGGGGCCGGCGAGCAAGCCGATGTCTTCGCCCAACGCTTCGTGGAGAAATACGGAAAAGAAAAGCTCCGCGAAGTCGCGAAGCTGAACTGGGCCAACTACAAGAAACTTAGCTAAGGGAGTCTAAAAGACTCTGAAAGTAATCGGGCAAAGGGGCTTCGAAGGAAACCTCTTTTTTCGTCCCCGGATGAACGAAGGTTAACTTATAGGCATGAAGCAGCTGCCCCTTGTCGTAGAGCTTTCGGTTGCCGGTTCCGTAAAGAGGATCGCCAATGAGAGGATGTCCGATGTAGGTCATATGAACTCGGATCTGATGGGTCCGCCCCGTCAATAGACGGCAGGAAATAAGGGTGCAATCATCATGGGTGAATCGCTTCAGAACCTTAAAGAAAGTCACGGACTCTTTGCCGCCTTCTCCGACCACACCAAACTTCAGAGGGTTCTTCTCGTCGCGACCAATCGGGGCGTCGATTTTGGCCTCATCTTCCGAAATGACCCCTTTGACGAGGGCGTAGTATTCGCGGTGCATTGAATGGCCGGACAGTTGCGAGGCGAGGCCTTCGTAGGCGGAGTCGTTCTTGGCGACCACGAGTAAGCCGGAGGTATCCTTATCAATCCGATGAACGAGGCCGGGCCGTTCGGAGCCGGCTTCTTCGGCCAGGTTACTTTCGTGGAAAAGGAGCCCGTTGATGAGGGTGCCGTCCACATGCCCGTTTCCTGGATGGACGGTAAGGCCGGCCTGCTTATTGATGACGATGATGTCTTGATCTTCGTAAACAATGTCGAGAGGGATGTCTTCCTTTTTTAACTCAAGTGGTTTTTCAGTATATTCTTGGTAGTTAACAATATCGCCATCTCGAAGCCAATAATGGGCCTTCTCGATTTTGTTGTTAACGGTGACGAGACCATCCTTAATCATCGTTTGAACCTTGCTTCTGGATGGGGCCGCCTTGAAAGACATCAAGGCTTCGTCGAGTCTTAAGTTAACAAGCGCATCACTGATCTTTATGGTCTTTTGGGTCATCGCCAAGTTGCTCCTTTTTCTGCTCCGCCGCCGTCTCGTTCTTGTTCTTGAAGTAATCCCTAATCACGATCACCACGATTAGCATCGCGATGCCGATACTGAGGCAGGCATCCGCTACGTTGAAGATCGCGAAAGGTTCGTTAGCTGTTCCGCGCAGATAGAAGCACATGAAGTCAATGACCCCATCGAAGCCAACCGTCTGACTCCAATAGAAGGTCCGGTCAATAAGGTTTCCGACGGCTCCCGCAAAGAGCAAGGCCATAATGGCATTAAGAAGAGCGTCTTTCTTTTTGAGCCGGGTTCCCCAATACCAAACAATGACAATGGACATGCCCCAGGAGACGACAATCAGAAGGATTCGTATGGCGACGATCAAGGCGGTGTTTCCTTCGTCAATGGAAAAGAAATTTCCAAATGCGGCGAAAGTGTTATGGGTTAAGGTCAGGTACCAAAAGCCATCAATAACGGAAACGCTTGTACCGTCGGTTTTTAGTGTCCCTTGGATCACCCATTTGGTGATGAGATCGAAAGCGAAAAGGACGATGCCTAACCAAGCGAAAGACTTAAAGGAAAGGAAGCCTTTCCAATCGATCTTGGACTTCTCCGGCGTCACGGCTTTCTTCTCTTCCATTAGTGCTTTCCTTTCAGAACCGCTTGGCAGCGAGGGCAGAGATGCTGCCCTTCGGAATTCGTTTCCACGTCGGAATGGTAGGTTCGGCAACGGTCACAGAGCTGATCTTCGCTCTTCTTGACGATGACTGAACCGATGGTCCCCTGCTGGAGGGACAGATCGGCCACCATCAAAACCCGTTTCAGTTCTTCTTTCTCCATCTTAGCAAGAAGTTCGTAGGTGGCGTTATCGGCAACGGTCAGAGAAAGCTCGGCTTCGCTCGAGGAGCCAATCTTGCCTTCGGCCCTGGAGTCTTCGAGAGCTTTGAGAACGATATCCCGGTAAGCTCGGAATGAAGCAAACTCCGCTTCGACAGGCTTTCCGTAATCGTGGGAGACCTTCGGCATATCCTCGAATTGGGGATTCTCTTTGGTAGTTCCCGGGATGGCGTGGTAAACCTCGTCCATCGTGAAGCTGAGGATGGGGTTGTACAGGAGGCAAAGTTCATAGGCTACTTTATAGATAACGTATTGGAAGGCCTTGCGGCGAGGCGAGGCAACGCCGTCACAATAGAGCGAGTCTTTGGCGATATCGAGATAGAACGAAGAAAGATCCACAAGGAAGCTCGCGAGGGCCATATTGACCCCGGCGAAGTTGTATTCCTCATAGGCCTTGAGGGCGGCGTTCTTGACGCTTTCCCACTGGGCCAACGTCCATTCGTCGACGGGGAACAATGAAGGTTTTTCTTTCGGTTGAACGTAGGTTTCCGCCCCATCTTGCAGGTTGCCCAGCATGAAACGGAGGGTGTTGCGGATCTTGCGGTACTGGTCGCTGACCGTCTGGATGATCGACTCGCTGATGCGAACGTCGGTTTCATAATTGACGGTCGCGGCCCATAGACGGAGGATGTCGGCCCCAAACTGGTTGGCCACCTTGCTCGGGTCGATGCCGTTGCCGGCCGATTTGGACATCTTCTGCCAATTCTCGTCCATCACCCAACCATGGGTGACACATTCTTTGAAAGGAGCGAAGCCCGAATAAGCCACGGACAAAATGAGACTGGCGTTGAACCAGCCGCGGTATTGGTCATTGCCTTCGAGATAAAGGTCGGCCGGATAACTTAAGCCACGCTCGCGCAAAACGCCGTTCCAGGAAGAACCGGAATCGAACCAGACGTCCATGATGTCGGTTTCTTTGCGGAATTGACCATTAGGAGAGGCTGGATTGACGTATCCTTCCGGAAGTAAGTCGGCGGCCGAAGAATCGAACCAGACATTCGAACCCTTCTCCGCGATTAAGCGCGAAATATGGCTGAAAACCTTTTCGTCGATGATCGGTGAACCATCCTCGTTGTAAATAACGGGAATAGGAACGCCCCAGGCCCGCTGGCGCGAAATGCACCAATCGGCCCGGTCCTTGATCATGTTGACCATTTTCTCTTCGCCCCAAGCGGGTTCCCATTTTACCGCATGAACGGCCTCAAGAAGCTTCTCACGGATCGGAGAGATGGAGCAGAACCACTGCGGGGTGGCGCGGAAGATGACGGGTTTATGGGTCCGCCAGTCATGGGGATAGCTATGAACGATGTCCTCTTCTTTAAGAAGATGGCCGTTTTGGGCGAGGAGGTCCACGACGATGTCATTGGCCTCGGCGTAGAACTTTCCGTTGCAGGGATCGTTTTCCTCTAAGCGCATATAGCCTTTTTCGTCGACCGGGCAGAAAGGCTTGATCCCGTATTTTAGGCAAGCGTTGAAATCGTCGACGCCATGGTCGGGGGCCGTGTGAACGCAGCCGGTTCCGTCTTCGTCGGTGACGAAGTTCGCGCAAATGACGGTCGAAAGGCGGTCGTAAAGAGGGTGATGGACGGTGGCCAGTTCCAAATCTTTGCCTTTGAAGGTCTTGAGAAGATCGCATTGTTGAAAGCCAAGGGCCCCCACGATCTTTTCCTTAAGCGAGGCCAAAAAGACGAACTTCCCTTTCTCGGTTTGGAATAAGCCATACTCAAAGAGCGGATTGAGAGTAACGGCCAAATCCGCGGGGATGGTCCACGGGGTCGTCGTCCACACGATGACTTTGGCGTCACTCGGGACCACGCCTTTGCCATCAGAAAAATCAAAAAACACATAAAGGGTCCGGGCCGGGATGTCTTTGTATTCGACCTCGGCTTCGGCAAGAGCGGTCTCGCTCGAAGGGGACCAATAGACGGGCTTAAGCCCTTTATAGATCAAGCCCTTTAAGGCCATGGCGGCAAAGACGTCGATCTCATGGGATTCGTACTTCGGGTCGAGGGTCACGTACGGATGGTCGTAATCGCCAAGACATCCTAGACGCGCGATCTGTCCCTTCTGGGTGGCGACTTGCTTGAGGGCGTACTCTTTGCATAAGTCGCGGAAGGTGGCGACGCTGAGGGTTTTCCGATTGACCCCGCTCTTCGTTAGCTGGACCTCGATGGGCAAACCATGGGTGTCCCAACCGAAAACAAACGGGGTGCGGTACCCGCACATGTTCTTGTAGCGGATGACGAAATCCTTTAAGAGGCGGTTCAGCATATGGCCGCAATGGATGTTGCCATTGGCGTACGGAGGGCCGTCATGTAAGAGGAATTCCTCGCAACCTTGCCGGTTCTCGTTCATTTTCTCGTAGAGTTTCAGCTCAGCCCAACGCTTCAGGAAAAGCGGCTCTTTCATTGTGAGGTTACCCCTCATCTCGAAAGCAGTCGTCGGCATCAAACAGGTGTCTTTTAGTTCCATAAAACCTCCTAGGGACAAATAAAGCGCCCCGACTAAGGGCGCTGGCTAGCGTGGTTCCACCTTAATTCGGAAGGGATCCCTTCCGCACTCGAACTTCCGTTAACGCCGGATTGCGACGGCCCTACCTATCGAGCCGCATGCTCAGGAAGCGATACCCTTTCGCCGTGCCCCGTTCTCATCCAGGGGGCTCTCTCATCTTTTGGCTACTCAGACGTGCCTTCCGTCTCTGCACGAACACTATAGAGACTTAACGCCTCTTTTTCAAGAATTGTCGTCCCCCTTCAGGAACTTCGGAAGCAGATCAGAAGCGATGTTGTCGGGCTCGTCGCCTTTCTTCTGGCTCTCGCCCTCGATCCGCGACACGGTGGCTTCTCGCGTCGAGTCGACGCCATGACCAAGGTTCTTCGGATCGGCCGGCATCGTGAACTTCGGAACGGAGGTGAAGTCGAATTCGTCGCTGAAGTCGCTGGCGATGACGGAGACAAGCATCGAGTCCTGCAACTGCTCGTTAATGGAGACGCCGAACTTGATGTCGATGTTGCCACCGGCCTGCTCGTTGATGCGCTCGACGCACTCCTGGGCTTCGTAAAGGGTGACCCCTTGGCCGCAGGTGACGGAGCAGATAGCCCGGCGCGCTCCGGCGATCGAAGCCTCGAGCAGCGGCGAGTTGATGGCGTTTTCGGCCGCGTCGTCAGCCTTGTTGGGCCCTTGGCCTTTGCCAAAACCGATTAACGCGATTCCCGAGCCCTTAAGGGTGCTCCGGACGTCGGCGAAGTCGAGGTTGATCTGGGCGGGGACCAGGATGAGGTCGGCCACCGTCTTGACCGATTGGGCCAAAACGCGGTCGCTTTCCTGAAAAGCCTGAGAAATAGGCACGTTGCCCGAAGACATCAGGAGTTTATCGTTGCTAACGATGATGATCGAGTCAACGGAATCCTTGAGTTCGGAAAGGCCTTCGACGGAATTGGCGATTCGCTGCTTCCCTTCGAAAGTGAAGGGGCGGGTGACGATGGCGATGGTCAAGGCGCCTTCTTCTTTTGCAATCGAGGCGATGACGGGGGCGGCGCCGGTTCCGGTGCCTTTGCCCATGCCAGCCGCGATAAAGACCATATCGGAACCTTTGACGATTTTTCGGATGTCTTCGGTCGATTGGACCGCGGCTTCCTTGCCAACGGCCGGATCGCCGCCAGCTCCTAAGCCTTTGGTGACCGATTCGCCTAGAACGAGGCGATGGGGGGCTTTCGAAGTCGAAAGAGCCTGCTTATCGGTGTTGGCCACGTAAAACTCGACGTTCTGAATATCGTCGTCGATCATGCGATTGACGGCGTTATTGCCAGCTCCGCCGACGCCGATCACGACGATGCGGGCGACTGGCTCGAAGTTGTCGAGGTCATTGATGTCAGATTCAACCATATGGGTCATCCTCCTATTGGCGTTCGCGGCTAAGTGAGCTGACGCCGTGATAGTTCTCTTCGAGAGTTCCGCGGTAATGGCTTTCGGCAATCATCAATCCAAGGATGTTGACGTAACGGGGATCGCGGGCCCCAATGGTGAGCGGAACGTAGGGGAGGAACTTGCGGCCGGGGATGGAGGGAGCGATCAGCTCCGATAAACCCTTAAGGGAACTGCCCCCGCCAATGGCGACGAGGGGCATGGTTTCGATGATTTGGTTGGTCGGCTGACGGGAGAGGATTTTGCCGATGGCGTTAAGGAGATGGGCGTTGAAGTCCTCAAAGTAATTCTCAATCACCGCGTTGAGGGATTTCTGGAAAAACTTGTTCTTTTTGCCAGACGAGTCCACTGCCACGGCGATCGGATTCTCGAACTTGGAAACGCGCTTGTCGAAGCCGTAACTCTGCTTGATGTTCTCGGCTTCCTGGAAGGATAGTCCCATCGAACTCGCGATGGCCTCGGTGAGGTCGTCCCCGCCTTTCGGGAAGAAGAGACTGGAATAAGGGGCTGTGGCCCCGATAATCGTGAGGGTAGTCAGGCGCGCCCCCATATCGAGCAGGAGATAATTCTCCGGCATGGTCTTGTCGCTAGCGAGCAGTTGGCAGGCGCAATAAGGGGCCACGCTAAGGTCCTTCACGCGGAAACCGGCCGCTTCGACGCTAGAACGGTAATCGTGGGCAAGGGGGCCCGGCAAGGTGTGAATCTTCGCGTGAATGGCGATCGAATTGCTTTTCTCGCCGAGCGGAGGATTGGCGAAGCTCTTGCCGCTATCGAGGTCAAAGGAATCCGGAATGATGTCCACGATGACATTTCCGTTCGGGATCGGGTCTTTCATCAGCAAAGAGTTGAGGTTCGTGATGTCGATTTGGTCAATAAGGGATTGAGGAGAAACGACATTGGTGACTTTGGTGTTTTGGTAAATCTGCAAGCCGAGAGGCGGGACGATGATCGAGAGGTTCTGGGCATTGATCTTGAGGAGGGCTCCCTCGTCTTCGATGTGGGCGAAGTCCTTGATGATCTCCACGAGTCCCTTCTGATCGGCGATGAAACCGTTCTTTAAGAGGCCTTTAAGAGAGCGCTCCGTTTTGTAAATTAGGACCGCTTGTCCGCCAATTGCATAGCCTATGGCGAATTTGGCCGAATCATTGCTGATTTCGAGCACGGCTGTCTTTTTGCTGGCTTCCATAATCGTATTCTATTCTAGAATAACGCCATGGTAGTTAAAAGCCTTTTCGCTAGTTAATTAGTAGTTTGTTGGGGAATAGAAAAGGGCGCCGGCACCACCCGACGCCCTTTTCGGAGGACGTTAATTAAGCGACGATATCGAAGGCTTCCACTTCCACCGTTTGGCTGCTGGAAGAAGATTCCACCACTTGGCTCTGTTCGGAAGTGTTGTTCGGATCGGCCTTCGCCTCAGCCGCGGCCAGGCGATAGGTAATGGCAACCGGGATGGCGGCGAAGAGAACGACCACCACCGAAAAGGCGAACGCCACGAGAGTCGTCTGCAACCGGTAGTAAAACTTCCGGTGTCCGGTCTTAACGAGCTTGTCTTTCATTTTGTGTTCGCTCCTTTCTTTCTTCGAATCGCGCGCAGCTTGGCGCTGGCGGCACGGTGATTGCCGACCAGCTCATCTGCCGAAGCCTCGACGGGCTTCTTGGTGAGGCTCACGAACGGGGCCTCTTCGATCATGGAGGGAAGTAGTTCCACTCCGTGCCGACTGCCTTCCACCACGGTGAGGGAGCGAAACTTGTCTTTGACAAGCCGGTCCTCGAGGGAATGGAAGCTGATGATGGCGATGACGCCGTCGGGCGCCATAAGAGAGGGGATGGCATCAAGGGCTTTTCTAAGATTGCCCATTTCGTCATTCACCTCAATGCGGATAGCTTGGAACACTTGTTTGGCCGGGAAACCCTTTTTCATCCGGGCTCGGCGGCTTTTGGCTCCGAGAACGATCTCGGCTAGTTCGGTGGTCGTCTCAATCGGCTTGATGGCGCGACGTTTGAGGATGGCTTTGGCGATCTGATAGCTTTCGTCTTCTTCGCCATACTCACGGAAGACCCGGCAGAGACTCGGTAGGTCGTATTCGTTCACGACTCGATAGGCTGTTAGAGGATTGCGTTGATCCATCCGCATGTCGAGCGGAGCCGTCTCTTTGTAGGAGAAGCCTCGTTCGGCTTCGTCGAACTGGGGAGAGGAGACGCCTAGATCCATCAAGACTCCATCGACGGCGGGTAGTCCTTCTTTTGCGAAGAGCTCGCCAACGTTGGCGAAGTTCTCGCGATAAATTGTGTAGTTGTGTCCGATAGCGTCGAGTTTTTGTTTGCTCTCAGCCACCGCTTCCTCATCGATGTCGAAGGCGATCAGTTTGCCATGGGGGATCTGTTTGAGAATCTCGCTGCTATGGCCGCCCCTTCCGAGAGTCAGGTCTAGATAGGTTCCGCCATCGCGGATGCTAAGAAGTTCAAGACTTTCGTGGAGAAGGACGCTTATGTGCTCACCCATTGTTGTGCGTACTCCTTGCCGCTAACGACTCGTAATCATGGCTATGGGCCAAGAGATACTTCGCATAGGAGACGGAATCCCAGATTTCGAAGTGATCAAGCACTCCGATGATCGTGATTTCTTTGCCGATGCGATAATCGTCGACGAGTTGCTTCGTCAAGGCGATACGTCCGTGGGAGTCGACCGGCATCTCGGCGGCCGATGAGGCGGCCAAACGGATGTACGTGCGACTTTCTTCATCAAGGAAGGACAGACTTTTGAGACTCTTAAGGAGTTCTAAGAAGCTGTCTTCCGGGTAGACAGAGAGGCAACCCTCGAAACCGCGAAGGATGTAAAACCTCGATGGCATCGACTCAACCAGCTTCGTTGGAATCTGGAGTCGATTCTTATCATCGAGGGTCCTAGAATAGGTTCCAAAGAAATTTCCCACTCTTGCCCACCTGTGACTTAAGACTAACATCGCCGTTCAAAGGTGTAAATGAAAAATCGAAGAAAAAGTGAAAATATTTACAACAACAAAATTATTGGTATTTATTTAGTGGATTTTAGGTTTAAAGAAAAAATAGACTGGCTCTATATTTTCCGGTATATTTGCCCACTTAAAGATCTTTGAGTTTGTCAAAAGGCGAATTGGACGAAGATTCTTTTTCTTTCGCTTTTTCCTGTTCGCTCAGCACGCGATAGCCAAACCCACTGTCGGGGAGCTTGCCCTCCGGACGGGTGACTTTGATGGGAAACGAAGAAACGATGATTCTTAAGGCGAGGTCGTCTAAATCGATGACGCTGCCCGTCACCAGGTAGCCTTCGCCTTCCTCATCCATCTCTTCGAGAAGATCGCAATCTTCGTCAAACTGGATCGGTTGCTCGAAAAGGGCCCCATCCATGGCGTCGATGAGAATCAAGTCGGCTTTGATCTGAAAGGAGGCGTGGGCGTAATTCCCTATTTTGCTGACGGTAACCGAGTAAGAGCAGGCTTTCACCTGGTGAAGAGGATAGCGAAGGGTATAGCCCTTAAAAGTAGTCGTGTTCTCGAAACGTAGGCTCCGTCCCTTGACGATGGAACCGCGGGGCAGAGCGTTCATTGCCTGACCTCGGCGTTGAAGCGCATCTTGAGAACGCCGATCACCTTTTCCATGACCAGCACCACTTCTTGGTCAGTCAGAGTCTTTTCGGGGTCAGCCAAAGTGAGGGTTAGGGCCAGCGACTTCTTGCCGAGGGCGATGTTGGCCCCTTGATAGACGTCAAAGACGTCGACCCGGGCAATCAGTTTGTCTGCTCGGGAGAGTTCGCGCCGGATATCCTCATATGGAACCTTTTCGTCGATGGTGAAAGCCAAGTCCCGCGCGGCTGTCGGGAATCGGGCCGGAACGCTGGCCTTTTCCGAGGAGGTCTTGAGATCGATGAATGAAGGCAGATCAAGTTCAAGAGCCACCGCTCCTTTGGATAAGCCGTACTTCTCAAGGGCTTTCGGATGCAATTCGCCCATCACTCCAACGAGGGTTCTCCCGAGGTAGACGCTCGCACTTCTTCCCGGATGGAACTCTTCTTTGTCTGAGATCAATCTTTCGAGACGATAACGGTTTTCTGACAAGCCCAAAAGGCCCATGATGCCGGAGAAGAGACCTTTGATGGAGAAGAAATCGAACGGCCGTTTGTCGAGGCTGCCTTGGAGTTTTTCTTCACCCGCGAGAATAATGCCTAAATGACGGGTCTGATGCTTGGGCGTATCAATGTCGGTCACCTCGAAGCACGGGAAATCCTTGATCTGGTGGGCGGCGTTATAACTGGCGACCTCCAGGAGGGACGGCAAGAGGTTCTTCCTCACGTATTCGTGGTCGTCGGTCATCGGATTGGCCAGGCGGTAGCAGTCGCCTTCCTCGAGATAGGCGAATAGGTTGGATTCGTCAGCGTTGACAAGGGTGTAGGTCAAAACTTCGTTGAGCCCTTGGCCCCGTAAATATCGGCGGATGGCGGTTTTCAGCTTCTGCTCTTCCGTGAGTCCTTGGTAACGGGTCTCCGCGGCCGGCAGTTTGCTCGTGATGTGCGAATAGCCCAGCAGACGGATGACCTCTTCGCTCACATCGCACCCTTCGGCCATATCAATGCGGTAAGCGGGAACGGTGACCAAAAGATCGTCGCCTTGTCCTTCGACCGCGAGATGATCGCGGGTCAAGACTTCGACGACTTCTTCCTTTGTGAAGGCGGTTCCAAGTCGCTTATTGATATAGGAAAGGGAGGTTTTGATGATCTTCGTTTCATGCGAAAGGCGATCATAAACAGAGGATTCGCTCACTGATGAAGCCACGCAGAGTTTCTCTAGAAGCGCTGAGGCGATTTCGAGAACCCGCTCGCTTGGCGAAGGGTTTAGGCCTTTGACGAAACGAGAGGAGGATTCGCTCGATAGGCCGAGCCGGTTGGACGTGTGGCGGATGGCCGCTCCGTTGAAATAGGCGGCTTCGATGACGACATTCGTCGTTTTCTCGTCCACGGCGCATTCCTTGGAGGTCATGATGCCGGCTAAGCACATTCCGCGGCCTTCGCTCGTCACGACGAGATCGCCTTTGACGAGACGGTAGGTCTTCTCATCCATGGCCAAGAAGTCGCCTTCGAGGTCATCACGGACGATCAAGGACGTCTTCGGGAGTCTGTCGAGGTCATACATATTGAGAGGCTGGCCCGTGAGAAGCATGACGAAATTGCCGATGTCCACGACGTTATCGACGCTGCGGATCCCTTGGCTGAAAAGAATGGAGGAAAGCCACTTCGGAGAAGGCCCGACTTTCAGGCCCTTGACGACTCTGGCGGCGAAAGCGGAACAAGCCGGCGTGACGCTGCCGACCTCAAAAGAGGCCTTCGCGTGTTTCTTGATGGAATACGAAGGAATACTTACCGGTCGATTGAGAAGAGCGCCAACTTCTAAGGCCACGTTCTCCATGGCGTTAAGGTCCGGCCGATTGGCCAAGAGCTTCAGTTCCAAAACGACATCGTCGAGGTTCAGGTAGTGCAGGACGTTTTCCTCGCCCACCACTGCGTCGAGAGGCAACTCCTCGATTCCGGAGAGTTGTTTCTCATTAAGGTATTTCTTTTCGACTCCGAGTTCGTAGAGGGCGCAGCACATCCCATCGCTTTCGTAGCCACGGATGGCGCTTTTGACGATCGTAAGGGCCGGAAGCTTCGCGCCTTCGCGGGCGACGATGACTTTGAGGCCTTTGCGGGCGTTAGGAGCCCCGCAGACGATTTGGTGAATGCCAAATTTCGGTCCTTCGTCGACCTGCAAAACGTGAAGGTGGTCCGAATCGGGGTGCTTCTCGCAGCTCAGGATTTCCCCGATGACGAGATTGGTGGCCGAGGCCATCGTCTCGATCGTTTCGACTTCAACGCCGGCGAAGGTCATCTTGTCGGCTAGTTCGGCGGGGGTGATCCCGTCGAGGTTGACCATTTGGCCAAGCCAATTCCATGAAACTTTCATTGCTGTTCTCCTTATTTCTCGAGGTAATCCTTCAGAAAGCGCTCATCGTTTTGGTAAAAGCGGCGAATGTCGTCGATCCCGTAACGGAGGATCGCCACCCGTTCAATGCCGATGCCAAAGGCAAAACCGCTATAGACATCGGGGTTGTAGCCGCACATCCGTAAGACGTTCGGGTGAACTTCGCCGGCGCCGAGGATCTCAATCCAGCCGGTGCCTTTGCACATGTCGCATCCTTTGCCGCCGCAATGGGCACAGGAAACGTCAACTTCCACCGAGGGCTCGGTGAAAGGGAAATAGGAACTGCGTAAGCGAATCTCGCGCTTTTCGCCAAACATCTTCTTGACGAAGAGTTCAAGGGTCCCTTTGAGGTCGGCGAGGGAAACGCCTTCTCCCACCACCAAACCTTCGATTTGGCCGAATTGATGGCTGTGGGTGACGTCATCGTCGTCCCGGCGGTAGCACTTGCCAGGGCAAATCATCCGGATGGGTCCTTTGTCCGTCTTGTCGGTCATGGTATGGGCTTGGGCCGCGCTCGTCTGGGTCCGGAGCAACAAGGTGTCACTGATATAGAAAGTGTCCTGCATGTCGCGGGCCGGATGGTCTTTTGGCACGTTCAGGAGTTCGAAATTGAAGTGGTCGGTCTCGACGTCCCGTCCCTCTTTGACCTCAAAGCCCATGCCGACGAAGATGTCGGTCATCTCATCGATGATCTTGTAGTAAGGGTTGAGGTGGCCGATTCCTTTCTCGCGAGCGGGAAGAGTGATGTCGATTTGCTCAGCGGAGAGTTTCTTTCTTAAAGAGGCCTCTTTAATGGCCTTTTCTTTTTCCTCATAGGCTTCTTCGATGGCTTTCCGGCAGTCGTTGACGGCCTTGCCGTAGGAAGCCCGATTCTCGGGAGCGATGTCCTTTAAGGCGCCCATGAGCGCGGAAAGCTCGCTCTTTTTAGCAAGATAGACATTATGAACGCGGGTCAAAGCTTCCTCGTCCTCGCATCTGGCGAGGTCGCCTAAAGCCTTCGCTTTGATCTCTTCGATTTTCCCAAATTGCTCCATGATTGTGAGCCTCCTTGAATGAAAAAAGACGGCCGGGAGCGGGTTTTTCCCCGCGGTGCCATCCCACTTCCGCTCAAAATATTGAGCGCTTTTACCGGCTTTAACCCAGCCGAGGGGGAAGGCCTTATCAACCTTCGTTCTCCGAGATGAATTCTCTTTCGTTATCCTGGGGCGGTTTCACTCTTCGCCCCTCCCTAAGAAGACACTCGCGGAAGGTACTGCTTCTCTTCATCGAACAAGATTATTGTACGAGTTTTGCGGGCGAAAGAAAGAATTAGACGGAAAAGGCCTTCTTTTCTGACCCCAATATTAACAACAAACAAAATAACGATTGAAATAAAGAAGACAGGTCCTCATTATCATCACAACCTGATTTCTCCCTATGGAGGGTAATTGATGAAAAATCGTAATCGCCTCTTTGCTCTTCTCCCCGCCACGCTGCTGCTAGTTTCCTGCGTTGACGCCTCGAGTCTCTCTTCTGGTGACCTCTTCTCCGGAAGTTCGAACTCCTCGACCGAGCCGGTTGACCTCGCTTCTTTCCTCGCCAAATTTTCTTCCAATAACTGCACGCTGTCCTTGACCGGCGCTGGATCAGCCACCGTTTCCTTTTATGGGGATGAGGGCTTCTATGCCGAATCCGACGATTCTTCGCTTCAAAGCGGAGTCCTCGTCAATAAGAACCAAGGGCTTTTCGACTTCACCTATGAGGGTGGGGCCGTGGTACTCGGCCAAGCCGAATCCGATGCCACGATAATCAACGATGTCTTCTACACTCCTTCGGATTTAGCCGCCGCATCGGAGGATTTTTCTCCGGCGGGACAGAATGTCTTTGACGTTAAAAAGACCGAGGAGGGATACGCCGACGTGGCCTATGCCATCGTGGGCCTGTCCCAAATCGACACCTCATACTCTCATTACGACCTAATCACTGACCTCAAGTTAACCATCGACGAGGACGGCAACGGCGCTTCTTTCACCTTCACGCTCCCCGATGACAAACAGGCTTATGAATTCACCACGGACGTGAACCAAATTGGATCGACCAACAACGCCGCTTTCTCCGCTTATATGTCATCTCCTAGCAACGCCCCGGTGCGTACCGCCTACACTCCGGAATCCGTCAACGCGTTAAAAGATCTCTTTGGCGAAAGCGTTTCGGTTCCCTTCCCGACCGGCTTAGCCACCGCTCTCTTCCGAGACGATTTATCCTATGACGACGAAGGCTTCCTTCAGGGCATCACCTTTGAAGAATTCGGCACCGACTTCAGTACTGCCTTTATCGACCAGTTACTGGCCGCTGGCTATCAAGCCGTCACTAAAAGCGACCTCTTCGGAGCCTACGTGACCTACGAGAAGCCCTTCGCGGCCGAGACCGACACCGTGGGCGCTTCCGTCATTTCGTTCCAAGTCGCTTACGATGAGGATTACGACATCACGAGCGGTTCCATCAGCTCCTACACCTACCCCAAAACCTTCGAAAGCGCCGACGTCGCCAAAACCAACGAAATCCTGACGGCCTATAACGGGGCGACGACGGAGATTCCTCTCCTCCCCTCCTCGAGCGATATCTCCAAGGTTTTGGCCCTCGACTATTCCTCTATCGGCAACTATGCCCTCGACCTTGAGGCCGACCTCTCGGTTTCCACCTACACGAACTGCCTTACCTACGCCAACGCTTATATCTCCTTGCTCACGGCCGCTGGTTTCACTTTGGATTATGGGGCGCTAGAAACCGACGGGTTCACCATGTACGCGAAAGACCAAATTTCCGTTACGATGGCTCTATGGTACAACGACGATGACGCCTTCGACGGGGGCTTCTCCTTCTACTTCAGCGATACGAGCCCACGAGCCTAAAGAACAAAAACCCAGTTCGCTGGGCTTTTTTTCATGCTTAGTTGGCCACTTCGGGCAAGGCGACGGTTACGTAAGTGGTCAAATCCGGAAGGACGATGGCGGCCTCGTCCCCTTTGAAGGGGGTTATGACCCCGCAGAGATGGAACGAGGAAAAGCGGAGATCGGGAAGGCTCAGGGGCAACAACCCTAAGGCATTCACATAGCTTATCGTTTCGCTCTTGCCAATCTGCTCGGGGTCGGCCACGCAATTGAGGTCAAGGTTGAGATCCGTAAGTCCCGCCTCGGTAAAGGTGAAAACGAAGTTGGCTTTCCAATTCGTGACGGCCTCAAAGAAGGAACTGATGTCGTTGTTGATGGCGATCTTAGCCAAGCTCGGCAGGTCGGAGGCTTCGACCCGGCCCTCAAGGAAGCGAGCCGAACGCTTGGTATCGGGAGCGTAGGTCAAACGATAAGAACCGGCTCCGTTTTTTTCGATGGTAAGAGGGCTCGTTTGGGCTTTTTCCAAGGCGTCAGCCCGGGCGTCGACCATGTCATCGGTGAAGGCATCGACGTCATCGCAAAGGCGATCGGTGGGGCCTTGGGAGCCCGTGAAATAGGAATCGACCAGCGTCTTCTCGGCGGTCGATAGTTCCCGGTAAGTCCTGCGGGGCATGGTCCAGGATTCGACGTCATAGGCCTTTACGACCAGCGTTTCGATGGCTTCCTTCGTGAGAAGAGCGCTCGAGAGGTCGAGATATTCGCGGTAGCCCTCGTCGGTATTTTTCGTGTAGATGGCGGGCGATTGGTTCGAGAAGGAAAGGCCGTTATATTCGCTGAGACCCGCGAGGGGCGTCAACGACAGATTAGTGAATTTGGTCGAGGTAACAAGGCCTTTGGCCGAAAGGGCGTCCATCCCGTTGGCCCGGAAAGAAAGTTTGTCGAGGGTGCCTTCCACCCCGTAAAGGGCGGGTCCGGAACTCTCGGAGGAGGAAGAAACCCCTTCTTCCGGGTAGGAAGAAAAGGAAAAGCCGTAATCGGTGTCTCCCCGTTTGGCAGAAGGAGAGGGAGTGAAATCAAAACCTTGCTGGTCTTGACCCACCACGCCTTTGAGGCCTTTTCGGTAAAGGGCGATCGTGGATTCGTAGGAGCCCTCGTCCAAAGCGAAAAACTCATTCGGGTCCACCGAAGAGGACGAAGGGGTATTGGAGCAAGAGCAGGCACCGGACCCCATTGTGAAGGCGAGAACCATCAGGGGTAACAGTTGTTTTTTCATAGTGAATCTATTATAGAGGAAAAGGGGGTCCGGGCAAAGGAGGAACCTATAGCAGGAACGGAGGGCAAAAAAGCGAAAACCTTATTTAAACAATAAGCCCTTGAGGGCTGAGGCCTCAAAGGCGCATCTCGTACATGAGGATGCCGCCGGCCACGGCCACGTTGAGGGAATCAATGCCGCTCATCTCGAGACGGACGCGCACGTCGGAAGCTTTGTTAACCTCGGGGGAAACGCCACGCGCTTCATTGCCAAGGATCAAAGCGATCTTATCCTTTTTTGGCAAGGACGAAAGAGTGACTGAGGTAGACAAGTCGGTCGAGACGAGGAAAAAGCCTGCCGCGGAGAGTTCCTTCATCTTTTCGAGCAAATCGCAGTCGGGAAAGAGAGCAAGTTTAAAGATGGCCCCCTGGCTGGCCAGAAGGGCTTTGCTGTTCAGGGGATTGGCACAGCCTTTCGAAAGGTAAACGCTATGGAAGCCAAAAGAGAGAGCCGTCCGGAGTAAGGTGCCCACGTTGCCGGGGTCTTGAATCCCGTCGAGCAGGAGCGCGCGCCGGCTCTCGGCGGCCGGAGTATCCGGCAACCGGCAAACGGCGATGATGCCTTCAGGAGTTTTGGTGGAAGAAAGCTTGGCGATTATTTGCGGGGTCACTAAAGTGACGGGAACCGCAGCCTCGTAGGGCTCGAGCGAAAGAATCTCCAGGGCCGCTTTAGCCCCGAGCGCCATCTCGACAAGGTGAAATCCCTCAACGAGGAAAAGGCCTTTTTCCGGTTTTAGGAGAGCCAATTCTTTGATGTGGGGATTTTGCAAACTGGTGATTTTATTCATGGGCGTAACGGTGCTTTCTAAGACAAGCATACAGCTTTTTGTAATCCGGGCAATGCGCGTAAACGATGGCGTAGAAACGGGGCCCGTGGTTCCGCTCGAAATCGTGGGATAATTCGTGAACGATGACGGAGTCGATGATCTCCGGAGCGTAGTGGACGAGTTCAAGGGCAAAGGTCACGCGATGGGTCTTAAGGCTGTTGACCCCGTAACGGGAGCGCATGTTCCGGACCCGGACCTCGTAAGGCCTTCTCACGGCGAGAAGCTTTTCCTCTGCTAGGACTTGCCCTTGAAGATAGCTAACCAACTTCGTTTTGAGAAACTGGGTTTTCTTCTTTTCGTCCCAGGAGGAGAAGCCGCCAATCGTTTCCTTTTCACCGAACAAATAGACCTCGTCGCCGGAGCTTGAAGGCTCGTAGACGAGTTTGCGTTTCAGTTTCGGAAAATATTCACCGACTTTTTTATTTAGGTAAAGGAGGCTGGTGCCGTAGGGGGCCGAAACTTTGAGGCTCTTCCCGTCCCGTGAGAGACGGAAATTGATGTTTCTGATTCTTTTGTAGGTCAAAGTTACCGGGTACGCCAAACCCTCGTATTCAATGGTCCACGTTTTGGTCATGGAAGAATTATAGTCTTTCTCATTGTCCCTTAGGACAAAAAAGAATAGACTTGTCCTGCTATGGAAAAAATACTCGTAAGTGCCTGCCTCCTCGGCGATAAAGTTCGCTATGACGGAGGGAGCAATCCCGTCGACTTTCTAGACGAATTAGCCAAACATTTTCAAATCGTTCCTTTTTGCCCCGAGGTCGAAAGCGGCTTGCCGATTCCGCGGGATCCCGCCGAAATCGTCGGCAACCAAGTCTTGACCAAAGCGGGCAAAGACGTGACCGCCAATTATAACAGCGGCGCTGAGAAAGCTCTCAGCCTTTGCAAGTTCTTCGGCATCCGCTACGCCATCCTTAAAGACGGTTCCCCTTCTTGCGGCCCCCGCCGCATCCACAGCGGGAAATTCGATGGCGTCGAAATCGATGGAAGTGGTTATACAGCCCGACTTCTCATCGCTAACGACATCAAAGTCTTCGCCGAAACCGACAACATCTCCTTCTTATGGAACAGCCCGACCGAGCGCAAAACCGATCGTCCCCTCAAGAAAAAACGCCATTTCGAACAACGTCCTCGCACGTTAGCGGAAGCCAACGCCGAGGAAGCGGCCGAGAAAGCCGCCATGGCCGAACGCAATGCCAACCCGGAATCCGCCGATCAGGCGTCTTCTGGTTTTGAACGCCCCCATTATGAGCGTAAGAGCTACGGGCATTCGTCCTTTGGACACTCCTCTTTTGGCCACTCGGGTTTTCACCGCGATGGCGGAGCTGGTCACTCGTCTTTCGGCCATAAGCCTTACGGCGAGCATCGTCCTTTCGAGCACAAGCCTTATGAAGGGCATGCTTCCTCCGAAGGAAGTAATGATACCGGAGAGCACAAGTCCTTCGAACGGAAACCTTACGGCGAGCATAAGTCCTTTGGTGACAAACCCTATGGGGAGCATAGATCCTTCGGGCATTCTTCCTATGGCCACAAACCATACGGAGAGCACAAGTCATTTGGCGATAAGCCCTATGGCGAGCGGAAGCCTTACGGCGAACACAAATCCTTCGGCGATAAGCCGTATGGAGAACATAGATCCTACGAACGGAAGCCCTACGGCGAAGGCAAACCTTTTGGTGACAAGCCTTACGGCGAACACAATTCTTATGGACATTCTTCCTATGGCCACAAACCATACGGAGAGCACAAGTCGTTTGGCGACAAACCCTATGGCGAGCGGAAACCCTACGGAGAGCATAAGTCATTTGGTGACAAGCCTTATGGCGAGCACAAATCCTTCGGCGACAAGCCCTACGGGGAACATAAGTCCTACGACCACAAACCATACGGAGAACACAAGTCGTTTGGCGACAAGCCCTATGGCGAGCATAAGTCCTACGATCATAAACCCTATGGCGAACACAAGTCGTTTGGCGACAAGCCTTATGGGGAACACAAATCCTACGGGGACAAGCCCTACGGAGAGCATTCTTCCTATGGCCATAAGCCTTACGGCGAGCATAAGTCGTTTGGCCACTCCTCCTTCGGTCACAAACCTTATCGTTCCTCGAAGTTCGGGAGCAAACCTTCCGGCGTGAAAGACGATGGCAAGAAATGAGCATGACGCGATAATCCGCCTGACCGGCGTGGCCATCTTCTCGGCCCTCGCCTATATCCTTACGGCTTTCTGCCTCATCCCCTACCCGGGTGGAGGCTATCTCAACTTTGGCGACGTCGTCACCCTTTTCGTTTCGATAGTCTACGGACCGATCGAAGGAGCCCTCGTCGGCATGATCTCCGGCAGCATGGGAGACCTGACGGCCGGCTATGCGGTCTACATACCCTTTACAATCGTGGCCAAAGCCGTGATGGGACTTTCCTCCGGTTTTTTGTACATTGTCTTACGGAAGAGGAAAACCCTCCGCTTCGTTTCGCCTTTCGTTGGGGCTACCCTGATGATCGCCGTCTATATGGGGGCCTATGCGGTGATTATCGGACAAGGCGTCTATCTCGCGAGCGCCTTCGATTGCGTTCAAGGCTACGGCATGGCGATCCTGTCCGTCCCTCTCGTGGTCCTGTTTGAAAAAACGGGCCTCGGGAAAAGCCTCCACCGCGACCCGAAAGGATAATAAAAAGCCGTCTCGCTAGAGGCGGCTTTCTTTAATAGACTTAGTGGGCTTTCGGAGGATTGTCTTCCGGCTTGAAGTTTTTATCATCCGCCTTAAGAGCGAAGACAAAGGCCAAAACGACGAAGACCAAGGCCACGCAGATGGCTGACAAACCGATGATCAGGCAAATTTGTCCAAACGATAAGGCTAAGCAGCACGCGACGATGCCCCCGACAAGGAAGAGAAGAGCCAAATAGAAAGACAACTTCATTTTAGTAATCATCTAGGGAATCCACCTTTCACACCAACAATGTAACATAGCCGTCGGGATAGGCAAGGAAAAACGGCGAACCGAAAAGGGGACCGACGGCACCGAATGTGACGAAAACTGGCAACTCACCACTTTTCAGATGAAAAAAGGCGACCCTCAGGCCACCTTCGTCTTTAGGGGCTTTCTCTAACGATGGCTTCCGAGCTGGAAGTAAATCTCGAGCAAAAGAGCGTTGTGGTAATCGCGGATGTCGAGGCCGGTTTTTTCGATGAAGCGAGTCAACCGATAATTAAAAGTGTTCCGATGGATGATGAGGTTATCGGCCGCAAGGGAAGCGTTCAGACCACAGCGGAGGAAGGCCCCCGCCGTCAGCATCAACTCCGAGGAAACTTCTTTGAATTCGGCGCCTAGAAGTGGCACTGAACTATAGTCCCCGAAGCTGAATTCCTTCATGAGGACATCGGTGAGGTAGAGGGCTTGATTGGGGAAATAGGCCGCCGCCTGCTTGAGGGCTTTGTCCTCGAGGGGTCCCCGGGCGTGAGCGCATAAGAACGTGATGGTCACGTGAAGGCTCTCGTGGATCGAAAAAGCCATTTTGGCTAGGGCGATGGCGAAGTTCTCATCGGCGACGAGATAGCCCGAGGTCGGCGTGAGGACCGTGAGGTCGTAGGGTGATGCAAATTCTGTAAGGGCGAAGCGAAAAGCCTTCTCGTCGAAGGGGCTGCTACTAAGGTAAAGGTAAAACTTCGTCATCGGAGCCTCAAAAGGAAGGTCTCAAAGGGCCGGAGCGTGAAGACGTGGTCCTCGAGTATGACCTGATCGTAGTTATGGAGCAGAACGTCGCCGATTTCATAGTAAAAGGTGAAATAAACCTGGTAAGGACGGAAGTTCGAGATGACCATCAGCTTCTTGTTGCCGTCATGGATATAGGCGAAAACGTCGGGGTGGTTATGGTCCACGATCTCGAGTTTGCCTTCAAGGACCTGCTCGTTGATCTGGCTGTTTTTCCTTAAGGCAATCGCGTATTGATAGAAATTGAGAATGCTCCAGGGGTCAGCCATTTGGTCCGCCACGTTGACTCCGGAAAGATAGTTGTCGTTGACCCGGTTGAGGCCTTTGTGCTCCGAAAAGCCCGCGTGATGGGAACGGTCCCATTGCATCGGCGTCCGAGCGTTCACGCGGCTGGTGCGGTTTAGATACCCCAGGATTTGGCCTTCCTCGTAACCGCGGGAACGGAGGGAAAGAACGTCGTTTTTCGTGCCGACATCGCTGAAGAAATCCTCGGCCGAGGCGTAGTTGACGTTCGACATGCCGATCTCCTCGCCGTTATAGAGGAAGGGTGTTCCGTAGAGGAAGAGCAGGGTATTAAGAAGCATCTTGGCGGATTCGTTCCGGAAGGCGATGGAACCGTACTGGCTCACCACCCGCGGATGATCGTGGTTGCACCAATAGAGCGGCATGTCGGCCCGCTCATGGCACACGTCGTACCACCGCATGAAATTGTCCTTGAGGGAAATGACATCGGTCCGGATGTCCTCATCCGCTTTGTCGATGGAGCCGTAGTTGCCGTTATTCCAGACGGTGTCGAAGTTGAACACGAGATTGAGGCTACCATCTCCTCGGTCGGCCAACTTCAAGGCTTCCTCCGGGCTGATGCAACCGCCGGCTTCCCCGACGGTCAGGCAGTGGTAGTTCTTGAAGACGTTCTCCTTCAGGGTCTTGAGGTAATCGAAAAGTTCGGGGCGGTTGGAATATTTCGTGGTGTCAAAAACGAGGCCTTCGGAATCCGGCTTCCCCGGGGCGTCGGCGAAAGAAAGATCCTTGGCAAGATGCGCGACGGCGTCGAGACGGAAGCCGTCGACCCCTTTGTCGAGGTAGAAGCGGGCGATTTCGAAATAGCGTTCCCGCAGTTCCGGGTTAGCCCAATTCACGTCTGGCATTTTCTTCGAGAAAATGTGGAGATAATAGAGCGAGGAATCAGGCAACTTCTCCCAAGCGCTCGTGGAAAAGAAACCCTTCCAGTTGTTGGGCGGCAGTTCCTTCCCGTTCACCACTTTCCCTGGTTGGAGGAAATAATAGCCACGTTCCGGGCTCTGAGGGTCTTTGATCGCGGTCTGGAACCACGGGTGCTCGTCGCTCGTGTGGTTCAAAACGAAATCGACCAAAAGGCGAATGCCCCGTTTATGGGCTTCCGCGATCAAAAGGTCGAAGTCCTCCATGGTCCCGAACTCGGGGTTGATTTGGCAATAATCGCTTACGTCGTAACCGTTATCGTCCATGGGCGACTTAAAAAGCGGGCAAATCCACAGGAGATTGACCCCTAATTCTTTGAGATAATCGAGTTTAGAGACGATGCCGCGGATATCTCCGATGCCATCGTTATTCGAATCCTTGAAGGACTCGGGGTAAATAATGTAACCAATCGAGTTCCGCCACCAGGCAAGCTCTAAGTTGTCCATGGATATATTATAAGCAAGGATTCAGGGTTATGGGGTAGCGTTTCCGCAAATGTTTTTGTCAGGAATTTTATTCAAGCTAAACAATCTTTCTAGACTCGTGATGGAAAAGGCAGTCTATCTTTGATAGACTTTCCTCGCCGCACTTTCTCTGCGGAAAGATAATGAAAAAATTCCTCAGCATTTGTCATCGCATCACCGAAGGCCATCACTTAATCTACTGGATCTCCATCGTCTCCCAGTTATTCATGATTGTGTCTCAGGTTTTTTCGACTTTCTTAATCAAGGTCACGATCGATACCCTTAGGCAGGAACTCTATAAGGCCCAAGGCGTCGAACTCTGGGTCATCTCTTTCATCACGGGCGGGCGTGGCTCCGATTACCTCTACGCCAACGCCTTGACGATCCTTTCCGTCACCATCGCCGTCGCCGGTGTCGTCTCCGGTTTGGCGTCCTTACTCCGCATGAGCCTCCGCAGCTGGGTAGGCGCCCTCATCAACGGCTCCATGCAGCTCATCGTCTTTGACCATCTCGAACGCCTGCCCTATTCCTACTACAAGAGAAACAAGTCGGGCGACCTCATCCAAACCTGCACCCGCGACCTCGACGTCCTCCGCAAATTCCTTACCGGCGACGTCAGTTCCATAAACTGGACTTTGTGGATCTGCGTTTTCTGCTTCTCGATCCTGATGAGCATCTCCTGGCAGCTCACCCTCGTCTCGCTCTGCCTCTTCCCGCTCATGTTCATTTACTCGTTCTTCCTCATTAAGTCGGTCCGCAAACGCTATCGGGCGACCGATGACAGCGAAGGCAAGATGACCGACAAGATCAACGAGAACCTCTCGGCCGTCCGCATCGTCAAAGCCTTCAACGCCGAGCGTTATGAGGTGGATTCGTTCGAAAAGACTTTGACCGACTACAAAGGCAAATTCATCTCCTGGCGCAAACTATCGGCTTTCTTCTTTTCCTCGAGCGACATCTTCGTCTTCGGCTCCAAGTTGCTGTCTCTCCTTTGGGGCTTCTACCTCTGCTCCCAAGGCACGATCACGGCGGGCGACCTCGTTCTTTCCTTCACCTTCGTGAACATGATGGTGTGGCCGCTTCGCGACGTCGCCACCTCTTTGTCCAACATGGGTCAGTATATCGCCAGCGCCGACCGCGTCGGCTTAATCCTTGACGAACCGGTCGAGGATGTGACTTCCGGCTCTCGCCCGAGCATCAAAGGCAACATCGTTTTCAACCACGTCGAATTCAAGTACGACGACGCGAGTGTGGCCACCATCCACGACGTCTCCTTCAGCGTGAAGGAAGGCCAAACCGTCGCCATCATGGGCAAAACCGGCAGCGGAAAATCCACCTTGTCGCTCCTTCTCACCCGGCTTTACGACTACACCGGCGGTTCTATCACCGTCGATGGCGTGGAACTCCGTGACATCCAAAAGTCCTACCTCCGCCGCAACATCGTCCCCGTCCTCCAGGATCCTTTCCTCTTCTCCAAATCCATCAGCGAAAACATCCTGATGGCCAATAAGAAAGCCTCCAAGGACGAAGTCGAGCGCGCGGCTAAGATCGCCGCCATCCACGACACCATCGTCAATCTCAAGGATGGCTATGACACCCCCGTCGGGGAGAAGGGTATGTCCCTTTCCGGCGGTCAAAAACAACGTGTCGCCATCGCCCGCACGATCGTGAGCAACGCCCCCGTTCTCATTTTCGATGACTCCCTCTCCGCCGTCGACACCGAAACCGACCTGACCATCCGTCAGAACCTGAAGGAACTTGAAAAGGGCACCACGACCTTTATCATCACCCACCGGGTCTCCACCGCCAAAGACGCCGACCTCATCGTCGTTTTGGAAGATGGCCGCGTCCAAGAAATCGGCACCCACGACGAACTCATCAATCAAACCGGCCTCTACAAACGGATTTACGAAATCCAAAGCAAAATGGCTTAGAAAGGAGGACCAACCATGCAATCAATCGAAGAAGAAAAGCTGCCTGACAAGTTTAATCTTGGAATTTGGCTCCGAATCGGAAAATACGCCCTGCGGAAGTGGCCTCTCCTGCTCGTCATCGTTTTGATGATGGTCATCACCACCTACTACGATTCCTCTTTCGTCGCCTCGATGAACAAAGGCGCCGTGGACGCCCTCAGCACCATTTCCATCCCGGTCGCCGACGTCTGGTCGACCCCCTTGACGGTGAACTTCCTCTTTGGGGGAAACATGACGATCACGTATCTCGGCTTCCTCATCATCCAAGTCGTCATGATTGTCCTGCGTTCGCTCTCGATTTTCTGGACCTTCTTCCTCACCAACTACATCGACATGTGCATCATGACGGACCTCCGCCACGACACCTTCCATCGCGTCCAAGAACTGAGCTTCTCCTATTTCGACAAAACGAATTCGGGCTGGCTTATCGCCCGCATGAACAACGACACCGGCAGCATCGGAGATGTCCTCAGCTGGGACATCATCTCCATCTTCTGGGCCTCGTTTGACCTTATCTTCACCATTGCCACGATGTTCACCCAGAACTGGGTTTACGCCCTCATCGTCCTCGCCTCGGTTCCGCTCGTCGCCATTGTCGTGCCCATTTTCGAGCGCGCTCTTCTTAAGCGTTGGAGAACGGCCCGCAACGCCTATTCCCGCTTCGTGGGTTGGCTCGCTGAAGCCATCAACGGTTCGAAGACCATCAAGACCCTCTCCATCGAGGATGAGGTGGCGCTTGAGGCCAAAGACATCACCGACGACATCAAGGGCAAACGCTGGAAGGCCGGAAGGATGAACTCCTTCTTCCAACCTTTCGTGAGTCTCATTTCCTCCATGATGGTCGCCATCGTGGTGGCCGTCGGTCTGAAGGACATCGCCGACCGCAACTCCCTAATCACCATCGGAACCCTCGTCATTTTCGTCGGTTTCGTCCAATCGATCTATGACCCGCTCCAGCAGTTGAGCGAAGTTTTCAGCGATTTCATGGCTTCCCAAGCCGGGGCCGAAAAGGTTGGACAGCTCCTTGACGCAAGGCCCTCCATCGTCGACACCCCGGAGATCCTCGACAAATACGGCGATTGCTTCAATCCCAAAAAGGAAAATTACGAGCCGATCGAAGGGCAAATCGATTTCGAGGACGTCGTCTTTGATTACGGCAACGGCGTGGAAGTCATCCACCCGTTAACCCTCCACGTCAAACCGGGGACTTCCCTTGCCATCGTCGGCGAGACGGGTTCAGGCAAGACCACGATGGTCAACCTCCTCTGCCGCTTCTACGAACCGACCAAAGGCAACATTCAGGTCGACGGGGTCAATTACCTCGAACGGTCCTTGGGATGGCTCCGTAGCAACATCGGTTACGTCCAACAGAACCCCTTCGCTTTCTCTTCCTCTTACCGCGAAAACATCCGTTATGGCAAGCTCACGGCCACCGACGACGAGATCATCGCCGCCGCCAAACTCGTCGGCATCCATGACTTCATCATGTCCCAACCGAAGGGCTACGACACGGTCTTGGAAGATGGCGGTTCTTCTCTCTCCCAGGGACAAAAACAACTCCTGAGCTTTGCCCGCGCCATCGTTCGCAATCCCTCGATCCTCATCCTCGACGAAGCCACAAGCTCCATCGACACGGAAACCGAGGCCAGCGTCCAAAAAGCCATCCAGCCGCTTCTCAAGGGTCGGACTTCCATCACCATTGCTCACCGCCTTTCCACCATCGTCAACAGCGACCGCATTCTCGTGATGGATCAGGGCCGCATCGTTGAAGACGGCAGCCACGTCGAGCTGATGAATAAAAAGGGCGCCTATTACGCCCTCTATATGAATCAGTTCCGCGATCTCTCGGTCGAAAGCCAAATCTCCACCTACGAGACGCAGATCGAAAGCAAAAACATCAAACTCTAGTTTATCTACAAAAGCCCCGCGCGAGCGAGGCTTTTTTCATTCTTTGGTCGGGAAGAAACGACGCTCAAGATAGGAGAAAAGAATCGAGGCCGAGGTAAAGATTAGGACAGTCAGAAAGGCCCCAAACGCTTCATCTTGGCTGAGGAAGACGAGATAACCTAAGCCTAGGGCCGCCCAGACGAGATAGAGGATGAAGGAAGCAGTGGCTTCGCTTTTTCCTTTTAGGAGGATGCTGAAGAGGACTTTGGCCATGCTCCACAGCAAGAAGAGCGGCAGGAAAACGTAAGAGGCGAGACAGGAAACCGCTGTCGGCTCCAGCGCCACAAGAGCGAAGAGGGTGAGATTATTGACCCCTACCGAAGAGAAGAACGGGCAAAACAGGCAAAGGATTACGAGGAGAAAGACAAAAGCCGCTTCGAGAAGCCCGAAATACGCTTTCTTCATCAATAATGGTCCTTCTGCCTTTGGTAGTTGACTGCAAGTTTCTTCAAATAGGCCGCGATAGCGTCCTCCCCTTGGCAGCCAAGGAGTGGCAGTATGTTAAGGAAGGCCCCAAAAGCGATGGCGTAATGCTTCGCGTCGTAGTTCTCGAGGAGAGCCGCGACGAGATCATAAGTCTTGAGGATTTGGAGAGTAAGCTCCTTTTGGTCAGGGAGCCATCGATGGGTCATCTTCTCGACGCCTAGAGGTATCCCTAGCGACAGGAAAAAATGCATACCGTCGGCGTATTCGTCGAGGATCTTCTCTTTGGGAGAGGGCCCTTTTTCGCTCCAGAACTTGAAGCAACGGGTTTCGTTGGCGAGCTCGCCGATTTCGACGAGCAAGGCCAGAATCCGCTTGTAATGGGTGGAATCGTAGGTGACGGAGTGGTCGTGTTGAATCGTTTCGTCGAGGGCTTTTTGGAGCGGGAAGAGCTCGTCGAGCACAAGATCATTCATTTTCTTCGACCTTCAGTTTGCTGAGATGCCAGATTTCCTGGTTGTATTGGCTGATCGTCCGATCGCTCGAGAAATAGCCCGACATGGCGATGTTGCAAATGCAGGCATGGGCCCACTTGGCCTGGTCGTTATAGAAGGCCTCCGCGTCATCGCAGGCCCGGCAATAGGAATCGAAGTCCTGGAGGATGAAGTACTGGTCGCCCCGGTTCATGACCTCGTCGAAGATCATGCGGAAGCGGTCTCCGTTCTTAAGGGCCCACGGTCCGGTGAAAAGCGAATCCATGACGTTTTTGACGCGCGGGTCTTTGTTATAAATCGTCCACGGATTATAAGTTCCGTCGTCCAGGAGCTTTTGGACTTCCTCGGCCCTTAGACCAAAGATGATTTCGTTGGCCCTTCCGGCGCGGTCGGCGATTTCGATATTGGCTCCGTCGAGGGTACCGATGGTGATGGCCCCGTTCATCATGAGCTTCATGTTGCTGGTGCCACTAGCCTCTTTGCCCGCCGTCGAGATCTGCTCGGAGAGATCGCTCGCGGGGATGATTCTCTCGGCGAGGGTGACCCCGTAGTTCTCCACAAAGACAATCTTCATGAACTGATTGGCTTCCGGGTCGTTATTGATGACGGCCGCCACGGAAAGGATGAGTTCGATGACGCGCTTCGCGTAGTCATAGCTCGGAGCCGCTTTGGCGCCGAAGATGTAGGTGTGCGGAGTCATATGGAAAGCGGAGGGATTCTCCTTGAGCTTCCCGTAGAGATACATGATGTGGAAGAGGTTCATCAATTGCCTCTTATAGGCGTGAAGGCGTTTGATTTGGGTGTCGAAGATGCTGTCGGGGTCAATCTCGAGACCATAGGTCTCTTTGACGTACTTGGCGAAGTCGACCTTGTTGGCGCGCTTGACCTCCATCAAAGCCTTTTGGGTGGCCTTGTCGTCGGCGAAAGCCTTGAAAGTCTCGAGCTTGTCTGGGTGTTTGATCCAATCCTCGCCGATGCGGGAAGTGATGAGGTTGGCAAGCCTCTCGTTGCTGTAGACAAGCCACCGGCGATGGGTAACCCCGTTGGTCTTGTTGTTAAACTTCTCCGGGAAGAGCTCGAAGAGGTTCTTGAAGGTGTAGTTCTCGAGGATGCCGGTATGGATCTTGGCCACGCCGTTGACGCTGAAGGCCGCGAAAATGGCCATATTGGTCATGTGGATTTGGCCATCCTTGATGATCTGCATCTGATAACGCTTATCGGGATCGACGCCCTTCTCGGCCATGAAGGCGTTAAAGCGGCGATTGATTTCCTCGATGATCATATAGATGCGAGGAAGAAGGGTCTGAACGTATTGAACCGGCCAACGCTCGAGGGCTTCCGGCATGACGGTGTGGTTGGTGTAGGCAATGGATTTCTGGACCATGGCCCAAGCTTCCTCCCACCCATAGGCGTACTCGTCCATGAGAAGCCGCATGAGCTCGGGGATCGCGAGGATCGGATGGGTGTCGTTAAGTTGGAAAACGTAGTAATCGGCGAACTTATCGAGATTGCCATAGGCCCTCATGTGGCCGCGGATGCAGCTCTGGAGGCCGGCGCTCACGAGGAAATACTGCTGGCGGAGGCGAAGGAGCCGTCCGTGCTCGGTCGAATCGTCGGGGTAAAGGCCAAAGCACAGCTCTTTGAGGGTGCTGAGATAGTCGTTAAAGGTGCAATCAGTCGGGAGGTTTTCCTCGCTCGGCTCGGCGGACCATAAACGAAGCGAATTGGCTACTCCGTTGCGGTAGCCAGGAACCGACACGTCATAAGGGACGGCTCTCACGCAGCGGGCATTAACCGTCCGTAGGGCGTAGGTTCCGTCAGGTCTGAGATAGGTTTCGGCGTTGCCGTAGAACTTCACTTCCACCGCATGCTTAGGTTTTCTGACCTCGAAGACGAAGCCATCGCTTAACCACTGATCGGGCAACTCGACTTGTTTGCCCTCAACGAATTTCTGACGGAAGAAACCATACTCGTAACGGATGGTGTTGCCATGGACGGGATAGCCGAGCGAAGCGGCCGAATCGAGGAAGCAGGCCGCGAGGCGTCCGAGGCCGCCATTGCCAAGACCGGCATCGGGTTCCATGTCCTCGAGTTCATTGATATCGATGCCAAGCTCGGACAGGCCTTCTTTGGCCACTTTGTAGATTCCGAGGTTTTGCATGTTGCTGACCAGAAGGCGTCCCATCAGGAACTCCATGGAGAAATAAATGCATTGCTTGCGGCCGCTGCCCATGATGTCCTCACGGCAGTTGCGCCAATAGTAGCCGCCGTAATCGCGGACCATTTCGCCGAGGATGTCGTAGCGTTCCGTAACGTGCGAGCCTGGCACGCTCCGCCCGTATTTCTCGCTCAGCCTTCGTTCGAAATCCTGTTTGAAGTCTAGTTTGTTCTGAAACATATTTGCTCTCCTTTAATCCTTGAAAACTTTTTTCGATCCCGTCGGTTCTTCTTGAGGGATTTTTCGCTTAAGCACGCAGGCGGCATAGCTCGCTAGTTTTATGGTGACGTGATGCGGTCTACCTTCCGGAGCCCCGTCCTCCGCGATGAGCGGTAGCCCGTTAAACTGGTTCGTGCCGCCGTAGACGTCCTTGTCGCTGTTGAAGATCTCCTCGTATTCGCCTTCTTGGAGGCAACCCACCCCAAAAGAGGGATAGAAGGTCGGGGTCATGTTGAAGACAAAGAGGAGGTCGTTTCCTTCCACTTCCCGCTCAAAGGCGAAGACGGATTGGTCACTATTGTCGACCATCATCCAATGGAAATGTTCGGGGTTATACTCTTCGACTTTCATCGCGGCTTCGCTCTGATAGATGAGGTTGAGGTCGCGGCAAAGCCGACGGACGCTGTCATGTTTCGGGAAGGAGAGAAGGTTCCACGGCAAAGAACGGTTTTCGTTCCATTCGTCGAAGGAAGCGAGCTCATTGCCCATGAAGTTCAGCTTTTTGCCCGGATGGGCGAACTGGTAGGCGTAAAGGTTTCGCAAAAGAGCGAACTTGGTTTCGTAGTCCCCATACATCTTGTTGATGAGGGTTCCTTTGCCATGGACCACTTCGTCGTGGCTGAGGGGCAATAAGAAATTCTCGCTATAGAAGTAGGCCATCGAGAAGGTGAGTTTGTTATGCTCCCATTTCTTGTAGATGGGGTCCTTCGCGTAATACTTGAGGGTGTCGTTCATCCAGCCAAGATCCCACTTGTAGTCAAAGCCGAGACCGCCGAACTCGAGGGGTTTGGTGACCCCTTTGAAATCGGTCGAATCCTCGGCGATCATCATCACTTCGGGATGATCGAGGTGGATCTTGCCATTGAGGCGCCGGATGAATTCCGTCGCTCCGGTGTTCTCGCCCGCCGATTTGTCGCCATCCCAATAGACGATATTGCTGACCGCGTCGACGCGTAAGCCGTCGAAGTGGAAATAGGAAAGGTAGAAATTCATCGCCGACATTAGGAAACTGCGAACGGGGTCTTTCCCGAGGTCGAACTGGCAACTGCCCCAGGGGCTGAAGGTGTGGGCGGGGTCGCCATACTCGTAAAGGCACGTCCCGTCGAATTCGCGAAGGGCGAAATAATCGGTCGCAAAATGAACGGGGGCGAAATCGAGGATGACCCCGAGACCGGCCTGATGGAGCCGATCAACGAAGCTCATGAGCTGCTTGGGGTTGCCATAACGGCTGTCCACCGAAAAGAAACCCGTCGCCTGATAACCCCAGGAACCGTCGAAGGGATATTGGCTGATCGGCATGATTTCGACGTGGGTGTAGCCCAGTTCTTTCACATAAGGAATCAGATAATCGGCCACTTCTTCATAAGAAGGATAGCGGTCGCCGATCTTCCCTTTCCAGGAGCCGAGATGGCATTCGTAAATGCTTAAGGGGCGATCGAAATTCCGACTCCGAGTTCCGAGCCAACTCTCGTCGTGCCATATGAAATTCTCGATATCGAAGAGACGGCTGCAGCTTTGCGGCCGCATCTCGGAGTAAAAGGCAAAAGGGTCGGCCTTGTCGACATATTGGCCGTGGGCGTTCCGAAAATGGTATTTATAGGATTGATAGTCATGAAGTCCGGGGATGAAGATTTCCCAGGTGCCGGAGGGATCGACCTTGGCGAGCTTATCGACCCGTAAGTCCCAGCCGTTCCAGTCCCCGATGACGGAGACGTCGTCAGCGAGCGGCGCGTAAAGGCGAAACCACACACCCTCTTCTTTGATCAGGGTCTTTTTTTTGCGTTTGCGGCCGTTTTTCATCGTCGTCTCGACGATTCTCTCGGTTTCTTTAACCCCAAAATGGGCTCCGAAATAGTCAAAGGCCCGAATCGATTGACCCATCAAATAATCGTAGAGGACGCCATATGCCATGGATGAAGCTCCCATTATCTGAATTACAACCTAGTATAAGTGTTTTCGCGCGCGTAGGGAAGAACCGACCAGAAGAAGGCGCTAGGCGCTTCTTTCTTCCATTTTCTGCCCTCTTTTCGACTTAGCCTGCCGCTTTTCTAATCGCTTCGCCAAGCGGAGGTAGATTAGGTCGAAAACGTTCATAAAGGGGAAACGGACCGAAAGGAGAAACCTCTATCTTCAGCAACGAAGAAGGCTGAGGGCCGAAAAAGCCATTTTTCTCGTAGAGGCTAGCCTCTACTTTCTTTTGCCTATCGCTCTCGCTAAGCGTAAAATCGTTACGGAAAACAGAGGAAGAAATCATGTATAAGTGCATGGCGGTTAACGCGGGGTCGAGTTCCCTCAAATACAAACTCTATGAGATGCCGGAAGAAAAGGTCATTGCCTCAGGCATCGTCGATAGAATCGGTCACGAAGACGGCATCTTCAAAATCAAGTTCAACGGGGACAACCACGTTGAAGTTTTGCCGATCCACGACCACGCCCAAGGCGTGCAACTCGTTCTCGGAGCCATCAAGAAATACGGCATCGTGAAAAACCTGAACGAGATTTCCTGCGTCGGCCACCGCGTCGTCCAAGGCGGCAAGTATTTCAGCAAATCGGCCGACTTCTCGCAGGACACCGAAGACAAAATCGCCTCGCTCATCCCGCTTGACCCTCTTCACGCTCCGGCCCACCTCGTCGGCTTCCACGCCTTCAAAGAGGCGCTGCCTCAGGCCAAAGCCATCGCGGTTTTCGACACGGCCTTCCATCAGACGATGGAACCGCAGGATTATCTTTTCCCGATCCCTTACGAGATGAGCGAAAAGTACGATTGCCGCCGCTACGGCGCCCACGGCACCAGCCATAACTACCTCGCGGTCAAGGCCATCAAAGATTACCTCGGCGGGCAAAAGAACAAGAAGATCATCTCCTGCCATATCGGAAGCGGAGCCTCCCTTTGCGCCATCTATGATGGCAAATGCGTCGCGACTTCCATGGGGCTTACGCCCTTAGGCGGCGTCATGATGGGCACCCGCTGCGGTGATCTTGATCCCTCCGTCATGGATTACCTTTGCAACTGCACCAAGGAAAGTGTCGATGAGATTTACGACATCCTCAACAAGAAATCGGGATTGCTCGGTGTCTCCGGCGTCTCCAATGACACCCGTGACGTGGAGGATGCCATCAAAGCCGGCCATCCGAGAGCCACTATCGCCGGCGATCTCTTCGTCCGTCGCATCGCCGACTACATCGGCCAGTATTACGTCCGCCTCGGCGGGGCCGACATGATCGTCTTCAGCGCCGGCATCGGCGAAAACAGCGATTATTTCCGCGCCCGTATCCTCGAAGCCATCGCCCCAGCTCTAGGCATTACCTATGATCTAAAGAAGAACGAGGAACTCAACCACGGCGAAGGCGTCATCAGTGGCCCCGACAGCAAGGTTTTGGTCGCCATCATCCCGACCGACGAAGAGGTCATGATCGCCCGCGACTGCTACAAAGCTCTCCAGGGAACGCTCTAACCAATCCGCCGGGACGATTCGTTTGCTTCTCGAAAGTAGGAAGCACATAATACCCCTTCTACCTAAGGAGAAGAGAACATGAAATTAGACCCAGCCATCAAAGCCTACGGCGAAAGATTCAAAAAGGAATACAGCCTTCTGCGGAGGGCCATTAACCATTACGATCGCATCGTGATTTTTCGGCACATCAAGCCGGATTTCGACGCCATGGGAACCCAGATGGGCCTCTATCAGTTCCTAAAAGACAACTTCCCCCAAAAGGAAATCCATTTCGTGGGCGACAACCACGTGACCTTCACCGGCCGTCTCTTCCCGGAGACCGAACGGCTGAACGATGAATGGTTCAACACCCCCTTCCTCGCCATCGTCGTCGACGTCGGAGACACCGACCGCGTGGCCGATCCCCGTTTCCAAAAAGCCATGTACGTGGCCAAACTTGACCACCACCCCTTCAAGACGCAGATCGCCCGCCACCCGATTCTCGATTTGGATTCGGCCGCCGCGAGCGAAATCGTCGCTGATTTCTGCCTCAACTGGAAAGACAAGATCATCAGCAAAGGGGCCGCCCGAGCCTTCTATATCGGACTGGTCGGGGATTCCGGACGCTTCATGTACAGTTCCACCACCGCCCACACCTTCGCGGTCGCCCAGAGCCTCTTGGCTTCCGGCATCGCGATCACCGACATCTATCTCTCGATGTACGAGAAGAAGCTCGATGACCTCAAAGTCACTGCCTATATCCTCAACCATTTCTCGGTCTCGCCGCATGGCATTGCCTACTACTGCCTCGACGCGCGGACCCAGGAAGATCTCAAGATCACTCCGGAACGCGGCAAGGAAAACGTCAACCTCTTCAGCAACATCGACGGGATCAATGCCTGGTGCTCGATCACCGAAGACCCCACCCCCAAGGATTGGTGCTGGCGCATCTCCATCCGGAGCAAACGGAAAGACATCTCCCCGGTGGCCTTCAAATGGGGCGGCGGCGGTCATGCCCAAGCCTCGGGAGCCCGCATCAAGGATCTCACCGAACTCGATGCCTTCATCAAGGAACTTGACGATCTCTTCGCTTAAGACAATTAGGCCTACGGAAACGCAGGCCTTTTTCTTGGTCAAATTTTAAGACAAAAGTTAATCTTTTAACGCTTGTCGATAATTTTGTTATGTATTTCAATAAATGATGGTGTATAGTGTTCTCGAACAAGAAAAGAGGTTCATTTATGGAAGATACTGCTACGAAACTAGACGAGACGAAAGGGAAGCGTCCAGGCACCAAGAAAACCTTGCTGACCATTTCCCGCGTTTGCTCTATCATAACTCAAGTGCTCTTCATCCTATCGATCGTCGGCGAGGTCTTAGCCCTCATCGGCTTCGTCACCAGTCTATCCGTCGATTGGTCGTGGATCTCCCATATGATCACGACGAATTACCCCGGCTCGGAATTCGACCCAGCGGTGCTTACCACCTTCAACATGGTCGGCTACACGCTCACAGGCGTTCTCAGCTGTGCCGCCGGGGGCACGATTCTCTTCTTCGTCTATCGTTTCTTTAAGTCCATCGTCACCGAGCAGACGCCTTTCAATGACAAAGCGGTCCACAATCTTCTCTTGATTGGCATTTTCTCCCTCGTCTCGGAAATCCTCGTCTGGGCCATCATGGCCATCTACGTTGCGGCGACCCACATTACCGTGGACTTAGGCGGTTTCAGCGGGCCCAGCTTCTTCAGCTGCCTCTTCATCTTCGCCCTCGCCCTCGTCTTTAAGTACGGAACCGAGCTCCAGAAAGAAGCTGACACCACGTTATGATCGTCCTACGTTTGGACCGGGTCATGGCGGATCGGAAGATGTCCCTTAACGAGCTGGCGGACAAAGTTGGCATCAGCAACGTCAATCTCTCCAACATCAAAACGGGAAAGATCTCCGCCATCCGCTTCTCCACTTTGGAGGGTATCTGCAAAGCCCTAAACTGCCAACCGGGCGATGTCCTCGAATACGTCTCCAATAACCCGTAAAAAAGAAAGCCGACCGCTTGTCAACTAACGGCCGGCTTTTCAATTTTAGGCGATCTTCTTAACGAAACTCCGCCGTCTCTTATGGGTAACCGTTTTGAAACGGTCCCAAGTGTTCTTGATCTCCAAATTGTCGTCCAGATTAAGGTTCGTTTCGGCATAGGCGACCTCGCCGGAGCGGAGGATCTCCTTGACCTTGACGAGCATGGCCCATTCGATGCCGGTGTTCCGGTATTCGGGACGAACGCCGATGAGGCCCATGTCCAGTATTTGCGGGTGCTTAATGGCTCGTAAAAGACGGCAGAGACAAGCCGGGGTCAGGCGACCACCGCTCTTCTGGACGGCTTTGGATAAAGAAGGGAAGCAGAGCCCAAAGGCCACGCAGAGATTGTTCTCGTCGAGGATGATGGCAAGACGGGACGGGTCCAGGATGAGGCTAAAGGAAGACATCATGCTTTCCCGTTGCTTCTTGTTGAAGGGAACCGTCATGTAAATCTCGCCATAGGTAGCGTCAACGATATCGAAAAATTGCTCCCCATAATCCCGCAAAAGTTCCTTCGAAGTTCGAGGGGTGGCGAAATGGAGATTGAGCTTCTTCATCATGACGTCCGAAACGGTTTTGTAGCGCGGCTCCACGGAGTCCGAACCGTAGACTTTACGTTCCGTCCAATCGACCTCTTTGCGGTAACCTCGGTTCTCAATAAGCTTTTGGTAATAGGGATAGTTGTATTGCTCTTCGAAGGTGGCTACTTCCTCAAAGCCCTCAATCAGCAGGCCTTCGCGTTCCATATCCGAAAAGCCAAGGGGGCCGACGACCTCCTCCATGCCCTTTTCTAAGGCCCAGTCTTCGACCGCCGCAAACAGGGCGTCAGAGACGGCTTGGTCGTCGAGGGCGTCAAAGCGGTTAAACCGCACTCTTTTCTGTTTCCATTTTTCGTTGGAGACGCGATGGAGGATAGCCTCAATGCGGCCGACGGTTCTCCCATTTTGGCAGGCTAAAAAATGTTCGGCCTCGGAATCGTCATAATAAAAATAACTAGGGTCGAAGATCTTCTTTTCGTCCCCATAGAGAGGAGGGACGAAACAGGGATTCCCTCGATAGAGCTTAAGCGGAAAATTCAGGAACTCTTTTTGTTCTTTCCTGGTCCGGACTTTCTTAACGGTAATCATGGCAGCGATTACCGTTTTTTGGAGTGGAAAGTTACGCCAATGCAATCCGGACCGCAATGCGATCCCGGAACGGCTCCGACGCAAACGAAGCGGATCTTGAGATCATGGCCGAACTTATTGCGAAGCATATGGGCCATTCTCTCGGCGAGGAAGAGGCAATCGCAGTGCGCGATATAGACTTGGTGATCCTTGATGTGATCCTCTAAATGGACAATGTAATCGAGGACTTTTAATAGAGCCGGCAAACGTCCGCAGGCCTTGGCAATCGAAACCATGCCGCCCTCGGCGTTCATGTAGATGATCGGTTTGATGCCGAGAAGACCGCCCATCACGGCGCTGATGTTGCTGACGCGACCGGATTTGGCGAAGAATTTGAGGCCATCGGCATAGAAATACGTGGCGTAATGGTCGGCTTCCACTTTGGCCCAAGCCACGATTTCCTCGGCTGTTTTGCCATTTTTGGCCATCTCGCCGATATCCTCGCACATGGCGAGGGCCCCGATAGAGATGGATTTGGTATCAACGTCGTAATACTTGCGCTCCGGGAATTCCTTAAGCAGTTCATCGAGGGCGATTTTCATAGCGGAGAAAGTCCCGCTCATCGCATTCGAAAAGTGCACGTAGAGAACGTCGTGCCCGGCTTGGAAAGAAGGCAAGAAGTAAGCCCGATACTGCGAGGGGCTAAGCCCGCAGGTCTTCGGGATGAGGCCATGACGAAGGGTCTGATAGAATTCATGGGACTTGAATTCCATCCAATCGACGTAGGGATAAATCTCCTTTCCGTCGATGATATACGGCATGCTGATCACACGATAATCATATTTCGCGGCTACATCTGGCGTGACGTCGCAGTCTCCATCCGTGAAAAGATCGAACATTCTACTCGGCCTCCTTTGGGTCATCTCGTCTCGATAACTAGAATGTTACTTTTGCTGTCACCCCATGTCAACTTGTTATTGTCCCACCCGTGTCAATTGCCTAGACTAAAAGCCAGAGGAACGAAATTATGATTAAGGTCGTCATGGATTGCTTTGGCGGAGACCATTCGCCCAACGCAAATGTCGAAGGGGCACTCAGAGCCCTTGAAGAGATGAACGACTTGGAGATTATCCTCACCGGTGACGAAAAAGCCCTTTCCGCTAAATTAATGGGCCGTAAATATGACGTCAAACGCCTTTCGATCGTCCATGCTCCAGAGGTCATTTCCTGTAACGAAGCGCCGACCCTTTCCGTCTTCCATAAAAAAGAGAGTTCGCTCGTCAAAGCCCTCGATTTGCTTCGCCTCGACCCCACCGTCAACGGCTTGATATCTCTCGGATCGACCGGCGCCTTACTTGTGGGTTCTGTGGTCAAAATCGGCAAAATCGAAGGAGTTCACCGTCCCGCTTTTTGCCCCATAATGCCGACCATGAACCGCGATATCGTCGGCCTTTGCGATTCTGGTGCTTCCGCGGACTGCACCCCAGACGAACTTCTGCAGTTTGCCCTGATGGGCTCGCTTTACCTCGAAAAAGCCTACGGCAAAGCCAAACCTCGGGTCGCCCTCCTAAATATCGGAACCGAAGAGGAGAAAGGTGACACTCTTCGAAAGGCCACCTTCCCTTTGCTCAAGGAACAGGCGGGTCTCAATTACGTCGGCAACATGGAGAGCCGGGATTTCCTTTCCGGGAAATACGATCTCGTAGTCGCCGATGGCTTCAGCGGCAACATTCTGCTCAAGAGTACCGAAGGCACCGCCCTTGAAATGCTCAAGCTCCTCAAACGAACCTTCACCAGTTCTTTGCGCGCCAAGATTGGAGCCCTCTTCCTCAAGAAGGACATTTACGACATCAAAGATTTCATGGATTACAACAATTACGGCGGCGCAGTAATGCTTGGCCTTAAGAAGACGGTCGTCAAGGGCCACGGATCCAGCAAAGCCGTCAGCGTTTACCACTGCCTCAAACAGGTTTACTCCATGGAGAAAAACCATCTTTGCGAATCAATCGGAAACGCCATCAACGCTACGAAGAAGTAAGTATTTTTGTCATTGTATAAACGCCTTTCTTTTTCCGTCCTCGCCCGCACGCGCTAGGAGGTTTATACTTGGCTTATGAGTTTCGTTCCGCTGCGTTTGCATAGTGGTTTCTCCTATCTCGCCAGTGGCCTCACCGCCGAGAGGATTCCTTTAATTGCCAATAAACTCGGCTACCGCTACGTCGGCCTCGCTGACAAGAACTCTTTGAGCGGTTACGCCCCCTTTTATCACGCCTGCGAAAAAACCGCCGTCAAACCCCTTTTTGGCCTCGATGCCGTGGTCCTAGAAGGGGCCTTCTCCTTCTTCGCCCTGAACGAGGAAGGCTATCGCCGTTTGCTCTCCTTTGTCCTTCTCTCCAGCGAAAACCAACTGACGCTGGATTTCCTGCGCAAAGGCTCCGCCGGGTTGGCGTTAATATACTCTTTCGACAATCCCCTTTTCCATCAGGCTTATATCAATAAAGACGAGAAACTGGGCGAAAAACTCGCCTTGCTGTTAAAAGATTTCCCCGACGTTATGCTCGGTCTGCCGTATCTTCCCGCTGACCCCGCGTTCGTCTCCTTTTGCCGTTCCTTCGCCGCAAGCCATTCCTACCCGGTCATCGCTTTTCCGGAAATCAGCTACGAGAAGAAGAGTGACGCCATCGTCCTCAAGATCGTGAACGCTATCCAAACCCATGAGACTTTGAATGAGAAGGAAGCGTCCGGAGACAACTTCTTCCTTAACGAAGAGGAAGCGAAAGCCTTCTACTCCGAAGAAGAGATCGCCCTCACGGAGAAACTGGCCCTTTCTTTCTCTTTTGCTTATATGCAGAAACGCGGCAGCCTCTTGCATTTCGAGAACCCGGAGGGCCTTTCGAGCGAAGATTATCTTCTTAAGCTTTCCCTTGAGGGACTGTTAAAACGGAAAGGCCAAACCCCACCGCCTTACCTCGACCGCCTCAACTACGAGTTAAGCGTCATCGACAAGATGGGTTACGCCGATTATTTTCTCATCGTCAGCGATTACGTGAACTTCGCCAAAACTCATGGCATCTCCGTGGGGCCAGGCCGTGGCTCCGCCGGCGGTTCTTTGGTGGCATATGCCTTAGGAATCGTACAAGCCGATCCTCTAAAATACGACCTGATGTTCGAGCGTTTCCTGAACCCCGAGCGTCAGAGCATGCCCGATATCGACGTGGACTTCAGCGACATCAGACGCGAGGAAGTCGTCACCTATCTCCAAAGGAAATACGGGCCCGAGCGCGTAGGCCACGTTTTGACGACCCAGACCATCGGGGCCAAAGAAGCCCTTCGTGACATCGGACGGGTCTATGACTACGAAGACCGCGAGATCGATTTAATCGCCAGCGCCATCGTGGACGACAAGATTTCCCTCCGCGACGACTACCGAACCTCCCCGCAGTTCAAGAAGCTCATCGACAGCGACAAGTACTACTTAAACATCGTGGCCTTGGCCAGCAAGATCGAAGGCTTGCCCCGCCAAGCGGGACTTCACGCCGCCGGCGTCGTCCTCAACAACGAGCCTTTGCCCCTCGTCCTTCCCGTCACCTCCCAAGAGAGCGTTGGCTACGTCGCTTGCCTCGAAAAGGATTATCTCGAAGAACAGGGCTTCCTCAAAATGGACCTGCTAGGCCTCCGGAACCTCACCATCGTCGACAACTGCCTCGCCCTCGTCTCCAAAATGGAAAACATCGAATTGAAGGCGGAGGACATCCCCTACGAGGATACGGATTCCATTTCTCTCATCCGCGAGGGCAAGACCATGGGCCTCTTCCAACTCGAAAGTCCTGGTATCAAGCGGGCCATCGCCGAAGTGAAACCGACGGATTTTGAAGACGTCACCGCCATTTTGGCTTTGTTTCGACCGGGCCCGATGGAATCCATCCCAAGCTACTCGAGACGTAAAAACGGGCTTGAACCCACCTCTTATCTTTCCCCTGAACTTGAACCCATCCTCAAGAAAACCTATGGCGTCATCGTCTACCAAGAGCAGATCACCCAAATCGTCCGCGCGATGGCGGGTTTTGGTTATGGCCAAGCCGACTTATTCCGACGCGCCATCTCCAAAAAGGACGCCAACAAACTTTCGGCCCTCAAGGACAGCTTCATCGCTGGATGCCTCAAAAACGGCAAGGATGCCGCGACGGCTGAGAAGATCTACGCCCTGATCTTCCGTTTCGCCAATTACGGCTTTAACCGTTCCCACGCCGTCGGCTATGCCATCTTGACCTGCGAAATGGCCTATCTCAAACGCCATTTCCCTCGCGAGTTCTATTGTGCCATCCTCGATTCCCTGTCGACCGGGGACAGCAAATTCAAAGACACTCTAAGCGAAATCAAAGACCTCAAACTGGGCCTGTCGGTTCCTTCCATCAACCGGAGCGGGTCGGGCTTCAGCATCGAAGGGAAGTCACTTCTCTTCCCGCTTAACGCCATCAAGGGACTCCAGGGAAACCTCATCGCCGGCGTCCTCGAGGAACGGGATGAAAATGGGATTTTCGCCGATTTGTTCGACTTCGCAGCCCGTGGGAAAACCAAAGGGCTGACGCTGCCTTCTCTCATCCGCTTCATCGATGCCGGGGCCCTAGACGACTTCGCCCTCAATCGGGCCACTTTGCGGCAAAATGCTCCCGCCGCCCTCCAATACGCGGAGATGCTCTACGGGAAAAACGGGAAGCAGATGCTTTTGCAGGCGATCGGTCTCGAGAAACCGAGTATTCGGCCCGCCCTCGAAAACAAACGGGAAGACCTCGATGCCGAGTACGAGGCCCTTGGAATGATGGTCTCGGGTTCACCTTTGTCTTTCTATAAAAACGAAATCGCGGAGGCTGAGGCGATTCCGCTCACCGCGATCGCCGAGGCACGCGGGGATTTCAGAACGGTCGGCATCGTGAAGAGCCTTCGCACCATCGTGACGCGCAAAGGCAGCCAAATGGCCTTCCTTGAGCTCTACGACGAGGTGAGCGAAGCCAGCTTCGTCCTCTTTAGCGAGGCCTACGCCAAGTGTTTTGCCTTTCTGGGGGAAGATGCCATCGTCATCGTGACGGCTCATAAAGATCAGCGAAAGGATGGTTCCTTCCTCGTGGAAGACGCCATCAAATTGGGGGATTAGACAATGTCCAATAAAATCATTGTTATTGACGGAAACAGCCTGCTTTTTAGAGCCTATTACGCGACGGCTTACGGCGATAGATCCGCCATCATGCGGACCAAGAGCGGTTTGCCCACCAACGCCATCTTCGCCTTTGCCAACATGCTGGCCAAAATCCTCCAAAGCTTTAAGGGAGGGGAAGCCCTCTTCATCGGCTTCGACACCGACAAGGAGACCTTTCGCAAAGAGGAGTTCGCCGACTACAAAGCCAACCGCGCCCCCTGCCCCGAAGACCTGAAACCTCAGTTCGCGGTCTCGCGAGAACTTTGCTCCGCCCTGGGCATCATGTGTTATGAAGAACACGGCATCGAAGCCGACGACATCTGCGGCACCGTCGCGAAAGAGGCGGCCCATAAAGGCTACGAAGTCATTGTCTACACGAGCGACCGCGACTATTTGCAGCTCATCGAGCCGAACATCAAGATCTCTTTGCTCAAAGTCGGACTCTCGAACATGGAACTCATGGACGAAGAGGCGATGATGGCCAAATACGGCTTCAAGCCCTTACAGATCATCGACTACAAAGGATTGCGTGGCGATGACAGCGACAATCTGCCAGGCATTCCGGGCATCGGCGACAAAACCGCGGTCAAACTCATTCAGCAATATGGTTCTTTCGAAGCCATCATGGCCGCCAAGGACGACATCGCAGGCAAAATAGGCGAAAACCTCCGCCAATACGAAGAACAAGGCCGGCAGAGTTTTGGCCTCGCCCATATGAAACTCGACGTCGCCCTGCCCTTTTCCGTTGAGGATCTTGCCTACCATGGCTATGACTTCAAATCCGTCAACGACTTCGCCCAGAAATACGAGCTGAAGCAGTTTCTCTCCCGACTGCCCCTTTCTCTAAAAAAAGGCACGCCCGAGGAAAAGCCCACCGACGTCACCTTGGTTTCTTCTTTTGCCAACCTCTCCCTTGGAAAGTCCCTCGGACTGGCCCTCGATCTTGATTTCTCCTCCTACCACAGCGAGCGGATGGAGGGCCTCGCCGTTTCCGATGGAACGAACCTTTATTACATCGGCCGCGATGACCTTTCAAAAGACGAGTCAATCCGGAAAATCCTCGCCGATCCTTCGATAGGGAAATCGGTTTACGATGGGAAAGCCACCATCTATTCTTTGGCCAAGGAAGGCCTCAAAATCCGCGGCATCACCGATGACTTGCTTCTCGCTGGCTACCTTCTCGACAGCACCGTGAGCAGCGATCCGATCCTTGTCTATAGCGCCTTTGGCGTCGATATCTCCGTCCCCGAAGAAGAAGCCGTCTCCCTCTTTGAGACCGCCCACCCCCGCCAAACCGGGAAGATGGCCGCCAACGCCTTCTCTCTCATGCGGAAAGTGAAGAACAGCCTCGAGTCTGTGGATGCCTATTCGCTTTACACCACCGTCGAAATGCCCCTTATGGAGGTGCTCGCGGAGATGGAGCTCGAGGGCTTCCCGCTTTGCCGCGATGAGCTTTCGTCTTTCGGAAAAACCTTCCTCGCCAAAAAAGAGGCGCTTCAAAAAGAGATATACGCTTTGGCGGGCGAGGAGTTGAACCTCAATTCCCCCCGGCAAATCGCCGAGGTCCTCTATGGGAAGATGGGCCTTAGCGGTCCCACTAACAAGAGCACTTCGGTCGAAGACCTTTCGGCCCTCAAAGACGAGAGCCCCATCATCGGCAAAATCCTCGAGTACCGGAAATACGCCAAACTGATGGGGACCTACATCGATGGCCTCGCTCCCCACATCCAAGAGGATGGCAAGATCCATACCTATTTCAATCAGGCCCAAACCTCGACGGGCCGCCTCTCCTCTTCCTCCCCGAATCTCCAGAACATCAGCGTTCGCGATGCCGAAGGAAAACAGATCCGCCAAGCCTTCCATTACGAGGATCCGAATACCTATTTGATGTCCCTCGACTATGGTCAGATCGAACTAAGGCTTTTGGCCGCCCTCTCGGGCTGCAAAGCCTACCAAGAAGTGTTTGCCACCGACCGCGACGTCCATAGCGAGACGGCCAAGCGCATCTTCCAAACGACCGAGGTAACGCCCCTGCAAAGACGGCGGGCCAAAGCCGTCAACTTCGCCATCATCTACGGAACGACCGTGTATGGTTTAGCCGACCAAATCGGCGGGACCGCCAAAGAAGCCTCCGAGATCATCAAGAGTTTCTACCTCGCCTATCCGGAGGTTGGAGCTTTTCTTAACGAGACAATTCATAACGCCGAGACCAAAGGCTACGTCACGACCATGTTCGGACGCCGCCGCTACCTCCGCGACGTCAATGACCCGAACTACGCCAAACGCGAAGCCGCCCGCCGGGCCGCCCTTAACGCCCCCGTCCAAGGCAGCGCCGCCGACCTCATCAAGATCGCCATGGTCAAGATAAGCAAATTCCTTGAACATGGCGGCTATCAGACCAGAATGGTTTTGCAAATCCACGACGAACTCATCTTCGAAGGGCCGCTCATAGAGCTTCAAAAGCTCCAAGGGCCGCTCGGCGAGTTGATGACGCACGCGGTTGATCTACCCGTCAAGTTGACCGTCGAAGGCGGCATCGGCAAAACGTGGTTTGAAGCAAAGGACTAACATATGCCTGAATTACCTGAAGTCGAGACGATCCGCCGGATTCTCGAACCGGCGATCAAAGGGAAAACCATCAAGGACATCCGCGTTTTCCGAGCCGCCTCGGTGCTCTCCGGCGCCGCTGAGTTCCAATCCTCACTTCGAGGTGAAACTTTCCTGTCCGTCTCACGAAAAGGCAAATTCCTCCTCTTCCACCTCGCGAACGACAAAGTTGTCATCAGCCATCTAAGGATGGAAGGCAAATACTTCGAGGGCCACACCGGCGAACCGGTCGAGAAGCACGACGTCCTCATCTACGATTTCGTGGATGGAAGCGATCTTCGTTTTAACGATGTACGAAAATTCGGCATCATTATCCTTTCGAGCGAGGAACGCTACCTGCAAGAGCCGCCTCTGTCGACCCTCGGCAAAGAGCCTTGGGATCTTTCGGTTAATGAGCTTTTCGCCGGACTCCAAAAGAAGAGAATCGAGCCCATCAAGGAAGCGCTTCTGGACCAAACGCTCATATCCGGCCTCGGCAACATCTATGACGATGAGGTTCTTTTTGCTTCGAAGATCAATCCGCGAACGCCAGCTTCCCAAATTACCCTCAAACAATGCGAGCGGATTCTCCTCGAGAGCCGCCGCGTTCTTTCCGAAGCCATTCTCTATGGCGGCAGCACCATCCGCAGCTACCATCCGAAGGAGGGCGTAAACGGCCAAATGCAAACCAAGCTATTGGCCTATGGCCAGGGAAACAAACCCTGCTCAGTCTGCGACTTTCCTCTCCGGAAAATCTCGATCGGGGGCCGCGGAACGGTTTATTGTCCCCGCTGCCAACGCCTCCCGGAACGCCCCTTGATCGTTGGAGTCACTGGCCCGATCGCCAGCGGCAAGTCTTCGGTGGCCGAATACCTTGAGAAAAAAGGCTACGAAGGTATCGATGCCGACCTCATCGTGAGAGAGCTCTACGAAAAAGGCGCTCTTAACGAAGCCCTCGCAAAAGCTTTTGGAGCCGAGGCGATTAGGGACGGCAAACCTAATCGCGAGGTTTTGGCGCGTCTGGCCGAAGAGCCCGCCCAACGCCACCTCCTCGAGAAGATCGTCCATCCGGCCGTCTACGAAGAAATCCGGAAACGTTTAGCCCTCGTGAAAAAACCTCGTGTCGTTCTCGACATTCCTTTGCTGATCGGGGGACCCCTCGAAGAGGAATGCGATCTCATCATCGCCGTTTTCGCCGATGAGAAGACCCAAGCGAGCCGCCTCCTCCTACGCGGAAAAGACCCTCATGTGGCTTTGCTTCTTAACAAAGGCTGGCCGCGCGGCGCCGCTAAGAAAAAAGCCGGCCTCGTCATTGACGGGAACGGCTCACTTTCCGACTTAAAGAAACAACTTGATAAGGCAACCTACCTTTGATTTTCTAGCCCAGGTTCCACCGGCGTAACTCCGGCGATTTTGCTTTCAATCAAAGCGATGAGTTTTCCGGCCATAATGGCCGAGGAACGAGAAGCGGAATAAAGTTCTTTTATTTCGGCCAATGAGTAATCGCTGATGAGGACCGTCTGAAGATTCCGTTTGGCCCGTTCGGTCAGCAAAGGCAGGACAATCTGGTCACGGACATAATCGCTCTTGAATTCGCTTCCGAAGTCATCGATGACGAGGAGCGGCAAACTCTCAAGTTCCGTTAGGCGGCTTTCAAAAGTTTTTTTGTCTTTGACAGCCAATCCCTTCAATTCGTCGAAGCGTTTGTTGGCGTTCATGAAGGCGGCTTTCCCGCCGTTGATCACAAAGCCATTAGCAAAGGCCGCGGTCAAGTATGAGCGGCCGCTTCCGACGGACCCCGTGATGTAAACCCAAGGTTTGGTGGGGCTTTTTTTGGCATCGGTGAAGGCGCCGGTGATCTTCCTCACTCGATTGGAGCGCGAAAGGTTTTCGGGCCGCAGGCTCACCCATTCGTCCGGGAAGTCGCGGTAAAGATAGGAAGCGATAACAGTCTGCTCCTGCATGTAAAGTTTGCAGGGTCCGAAAGTCCGTTCGAGTCTCCCATCGACGAGAAGAAGGTCGCTTTGATGGAACGGGGAGTCTTTGTGGCAGGAAGAAAGGCCGGGGCAATGGGCGCAGTAGTCCACGTCGCATTGGTAATCCGCAATGAAGCCGAGGTTGGCCTTGACTTGCGCCTTGGTCAAACCGAGGGAGCGGATTTTCTCGAAAACGGGCCGATCCGCGGCAAAACCATCCATCAGGATCTGCGTCTCTTTGGCCGCATCCGGAGCGATGACGATTTTGTTAAGTTCGGTTGTGGAATCTTTCATAATTATTTCCCGTAGAGTTCCTTAATCATCTTATTGAATTCCTCGTCGCTCATAGATTCGGAATCCTTCGTCGGGGCCTCTTCGGAAGCAACAGGCGTTGAAACTGTGGCGTCCGGCATGGAGGAGGTTGGCTTCTTCTTGGCTTTGCCAACCGAAGTTTCCGTCAGATAGTTCCAGGCATCAAGGGCCGAGGCGATTCTTTCCCGCACTAACGAAGCGGCGATTTTCTCTGTAAGTTTCCTTGAGAGAACATTCTTGTTCTTGGTCAGAACATAGGCAATGAGGGCGTTGGTGACCGAGTTCGGCAAACCCATCTCCACGGTGAGTTCGTTGAGAAGCTCCACGTCCGCCTGAGCGGGTTTGTTGTTATGTTGGAGTTCCCGTAAGTATTGGATGGGGCTCACGGATTCCATCTTCTTCAAGATGCGAGCCACGTCCCCGTCGCTATCCACCACCGATTTCTTTTGCTCGATCCCTTTGTGCAAATACGCAAAGCCGACTGATTTCGAGCATTCGGCCTCAAAGGAATGGTAGTCGAAACGACCTTCTTTGGCTCCATAGAAAGAATAGTGATCGTCAACAAAATCCGCGATGGTGGACTCGTCGTAATCGTAGAGAGTCGCCACGCGTTCGATCTTCGAAAGTTCTTCTTCGCTGAAGGAATTCCTCGAGAAAGAGTTGTTGTGTTTCCGCAGGGCCTCAAAGAAGACGTTGCGGTCGAAACCGATCTGAGCCACCCCGCTGAGGCGGCCGCCCGTTTTGATGATGCTGTCCAAATACGATAAATCCGAGGAATCGAAAGCGAAGAAATCCTTGAAGGATTCCGTGCACTCATCGTAACCGGTCGGCAGGCTCGAAACGGCGTAACGGTCGGCTAAAACCTCGCACATGTCCTTGCCGATGGTTTTGCGAAGAGTGCCGGCGAACAGGACGTTATTGAAGTATTCGCCCGGGGTCTTTGGGGCGTAGAGGCAGTAAACGAAACCGGTGTTGCCCTTTCCTTCTTTGGTAAAGGTCCTAACGAGACCGACGGCTTCGAGGGCTTCGATGGCGGAATACCACTCCCCCGCACTCAGTCCCAGACGCACAAAAAGAAGGTCATGTTGAGCGCTCATCGAGCCCGTTTTCTCGCGAGAAAGCGTGAGATAAGCGGCCACGGCGCGGGCTCCGACGAGAGGTTCATATAAATCCAGCAAATAATTGACGTCCAGCCCCCCAAAAAGGGAAATGAGACGAACTTCGTAGAGATCTGACGGGTTGACTTGCTTCACGGCGTAAATGATAGCATCCCTTCCGTTAAATTACTATGGTATTATCCGATGATTGCTGGTCTTTTCGTATTTATCCACAATGGGTTCTTCTGCGGAAAATTCAGTTTCTAAGGGGCTTTTGCCTGACATTTCACAACGTTAGGGTCAGTTATCCACATCTTCGAAAGAAAGGGCTCTCAGCGCTTCTCCTTTATTCCCAATAAAGGAAAGAAGTATAATGGAGGGCGATATTGAGGCAACAAAACTATGATACATCGCATAGCCATTCTTACCTCCGGCGGAGATTCCCCCGGAATGAACTGTGCCATCCGTGCCGTCGTCCGTTCGGGCCTTTCGTATGGGCTCGAGGTTTACGGCATTTACGATGGCTTTAAAGGCATGGTCGAAGGCAACATCGTCAAGATGGACCGCAAGAGCGTGTCCGACATCGTCAATCGGGGCGGCACCATCATCCGCACCGCCCGTTTAAAAGAATTTAAGGAAGTCGCCACCCGCGAAAAGGCCATCGAACAGTTGAAGAAATTCGGCATTGAGGCCGTGGTCGTCATCGGCGGCGATGGTTCCTACATGGGCGCTAAGCGCTTGACCGAAATGGGCATTAACTGCGTCGGCCTCCCCGGCACCATCGACAACGATATTGCCTCGACCGACTACACGATCGGTTTCGACACCTGCCTGAACACCATTATCGAGTGCGTGGACAAAATCCGGGACACCACCGAATCCCACTCCCGCTGCTCCATCATCGAAGTAATGGGCAACCATTGCGGCGATTTGGCTTTGTTCAGCGGTTTGGCCGAAGGAGCCGAAATGATTCTCACCCCCGACCATCCGATCCCGGAAGAGGAAATCATGCGCACGCTCAAGCAAATGCGCGACGGCGACGACCAGAAGCGCGCCATCGTCATCGTGAGCGAAAAGCTCTATCCGAACATCTACGAATTTGCTCAAAAAGTTACTGAGCAAACTGGCTTTGACACTCGGGCTGACATTCTCGGCCACGTCCAACGCGGCGGCGCCCCGAGCGCTTTCGACCGCATTTTGGCCGCCCGTATGGGCGCTTACGCCGTCGATTGCCTCCTCGAAGGAAAAGGCGGCATCTGCATCGGCCTCGTCAACAACAAAATCGTTGACTATGACATTTACGACGCCCTCGCCTTGCCCCGTGACAAACACGTCAGCATGCTACGCTTGATCGACATTCTTAAATAAGGGGGAGGCGCGACTTCATGAGACTCAACATCGCGAAGAAAACGAAGATCGTTTGCACCATCGGCCCCGCCAGCGATACGGCGGAGATGGTTTTGAAACTTTACGATGCCGGCATGAACGTCATGCGCATCAACTTCTCCCACGGTACTCACGAACAGCAACTCGCCAAGATCGCCATCGCCCGGGATTTTGAAAACCGCTATGGCATTTTTATTCCGTGCGCTCTTGACACGAAAGGACCCGAAATCCGCACCGGTTACATGGAAAACGGCTTGGTCCCCGTCAAAAAAGGCCAAATCATGCGAATCACTTCGCACAAGATGGTCGGAAACGCCGAAAGATTCTATTGCACTTACGAAGGCCTCTATGAGGACGTGAAGATAGGAGATGCCATCCTAATCGACGACGGCAACCTCATCATGAAGGTCATCGACAAGGACGAAGCGGCCCACGAAATCGTCGTCTCGGCCCATAACGACCACTATATCAAGGATCAGAAAGGCATGAACATCCCCATGTCCACCCTTTCGATGCCCTACATCTCGAAGCAAGACGAAGACGACCTGCAGTTCGGCTGCGAGCATGACATGGACGCCATCTTCGCTTCCTTTTGCCGCCGCCCCGAAGACGTCGCCGACATCAAAGCCCTCTTAAAGAAGTTCGGCAAACCCGACATTCCGGTCTTCGCCAAAATCGAGAACCCGGAAGCCGTCGAGAAAATCGAAGAGATCGTCAAAGCCGCCGACGGAGTCATGGTCGCCCGTGGCGATTTAGGCGACGAGATCGCGCCCGAGCGCGTCCCGCTTGTTCAACGCAAAATCATCAAATTGTGCCGCAAATACGGCAAACCGGTTATCACTGCCACCCAAATGCTTGATAGCATGACCTCGCATCCGCGGCCCACCAGAGCCGAGGTTTCCGACGTGGCCACTGCCATCGACGAAAGCAGCGATTGCGTGATGCTTTCCGGCGAAAGCGCCTCGGGCCAATACCCCGTCGAATCCGTCCAAATGCAAGCCGCCATCGCCAAAACGATGGAAGACGAGTTACCTTACGAAAAGCTAGCTCAGGCGGCTTTCGACACCTCCGAACGGACCAACAACGACGCCATCGCCAACTCCATCGCCAATACGGCTTTGCTGATCGGCGCCAAACTAATTATTAACTTCACCCAAACGGGCAATAGCTCGAAGCGGATCTCCAAAGCCCGCCCCTGCTGCCCCATCGTCTCCGTCACCAATAGCCGCAAAGTCGCCCTTCGCAGCGCTTGGATTTGGGGCGTTTACAGCGTCCTCATCAAAACCGGCATGCCGGACTTCATCGAAGAGATGGAGGTTTTGGCGCTCAAGGTGGCTCGTGACCTCGCGATAGCGCCCGGTTCGCCCGTCATCATCGCCGGCGGCACTCCGACCGGGGCCGGCAAGACCAATTTCATGCGCATCGTGAACGTTAATGACGTGAAGGACCTCGACTAATGAAGAAAATCGTCGCCCTCGATATCGGAGGCACCAACACTCGGGTCGCCCTCATCAACGAAAAATACGAGATCGAATCCGTCGTCATCAACCCAACCGTTGTTGGCAACGTCGATCTCTTTCTCGCCTCGATCAAGAAAACCATCGAACAAGCCATCAAAAACTGGGATGGCGTCTTAGCCATCGCCACCGGCGTGCCAGGACGGGTCCGTTACGACGGCTTCATCTACGCGCTTCCGAACATCCACATCGACAACATTCCGCTTTCACAATACCTTTTTGATTCCTTTCACGTTCCCACCTACGTCATCAACGACGCCGAGGTGGCGGCTCTCGCCGAAGCCAACGTCGGAACCTACAAGTCTTTCAGATCGGTCTATTTCGTCACTATCTCCACCGGCATCGGAGGCGCCCTTTGCATCGATGGTAAAATCCGCAACAGTTCCTACGAAGTCGGGCACACCATGACCGAATGCCGCGGGCAAGTCCACGAATTCGAACACATGGCCAGTGGCCCAGGCATCGTCAAGCTCTGCGCCATGAACGGACTTGACATCGCTTCCAGCCGCGAATTCTTCGAACTCGTGAAGAACGGGCATCCCCAAGCGCAAAACGTTTATCGCGATTGGATTAAGATTATGGCTGATTGGTTCGAGATGAACTGGCGGAACTTCTCTCCGGAAGTCTTCACCATCACCGGCGGCGTCACGAAAAACAGCGGCCTTTTCCTCGAAGATCTCCGCAAAGCCGCCCCGGATTGCCATATCGAACTATGCGCCTGCGGACAGGAAGCCGGCCTCATCGGGGCCGCCGTCCTCGGTTTCCAGAAGGCTCACTAAACTTCCTCGTTTTTAATTAAAGACGTCATCGGAAGGTGACGTTTTTGTTTTTTCTTCCTGTATTCCTTTCCTTTACGGAGCCACGAACAATATAATGAAGCGATTAAGAGGAGTGAACATGAGTCAACTAAAAAAGTTTTCCCCCGGCGATGTTATCGTCTCGGCTGAACATCTCAGCAAACAATACCGGGGCTGTCTAGCTCTGAATGATGTCACTTTGAACATCAAAAAAGGCCAACTGATCGGACTCGTCGGAAAGAACGGGGCGGGCAAAACCACTTTGATTCGCCTGCTCACGGGCGTCGCGTGGCCCACCACTGGACACATTTCGGTGTTCGGCAGTGTTAACCAAAAGGAAATGGAAACGAACCTCTCGCGGGTCGCGGCCATGATTGAACAGCCGGCCCTTTACGAGAACATGACGGCCACGGAGAACCTGATGACCGCCTGCATTCTCAACGACGTCAAGAACCCGATGGATGGCTACATCCGCGACAAATTTGAATTCGTGGGTCTCCCGGAATCCTACTTGGACAAACGGCCGGTCAAAAACTATTCGCTCGGCATGCGCCAAAGGGTTGGCATCGCGATGGCCATGATTGGGGATCCCGAACTGATGATCCTCGACGAGCCCACGAACGGACTCGACCCCGAGGGCATCCGCCAAATCCGAGAACTGCTCCTTAAGCTTAATAAGGAAAAGGGCGTCACCATCATCGTAAGCAGCCACATCCTTTCCGAACTCTCCAAATTCGCCTCTTCCTATATTTTTATTGATAGGGGCCGCTTCGTCGAGGAGATTTCCGCCGAGGACCTCGAAAGCAAGGCCGGCAAAGTCCTCATCGTCAAAACGGACAACAACGCCAAGGCCCAAGAGGTTCTCTTGGCCGCGCATTTCGATGCCGAAATTGTGAAGGATTCGGTCTACGTCCACAACATCAAGGAGCCGGCGGAGGTCCTGAACGTCATCTCCAAGAACTCCCTCGCTCTTCTCGGATTCAAGGAAGAGGAAAACTCCCTTGAGGACTACTTCGTCGACGTGGTCGGAGGTAAATAACCATGAAACGTTTATTGAAACTCTACTTTTACCGTTTGGTCCATGAAAAACCCTTCTGGATCATCTTCGCCATCATCGGACTCGCCGGCATCGTCACTGGGTGGGTCGTCGGAAACGAATACATCCGCTCGCTCGATCCCCACGGAATGACGCTCTTCGATACCTATGGCTTAGGCAGTTACGTTGCGATGGGCCTATCTTTCAGTTTCTCCCTTTCTTCTTTGTCTTCTATCGTTAGCGTCGGCGTTCCGGGCCTCGTCGCGGCCTGGCTCCAGTTAGGTTTCTGGGGTCTCATCGTCATCACTCTTTTCATCGGTCGCGAATGGAAGGAAAGAACCTTCCGCAACCAAATCCTCGCCGGGCAAAGCCGCCTCAGCATCTATTTTTCTTCGCTGATTGTGTGCCTTGTTATCGCGCTAGCCAACCTCTTAGTTTTCGAGACGCTGATGCTTGTCACCGGCTCGCTCTTCGGGGTGCCTTTCTTTACCGCTAGGCAACTGGCTGACACCGTTAATTTAGGATCGAAATTCGCGGTTTCCATCACTCTGCTCTTCGTCATCTATCTCATGATGGCCTGTGCCGCCACGAGCTGGTCCTACATTATCCCCAATTCTTGGGGATCCCTCGGCGTTTTCTACGCCTCGTGCCTCGCGCTTCTCTTCTCCGTCTTCATCGTGGATGACATCGCCACAAGGAACCATACGTCCTTGTATCTTTTGGAGAATTTCCTGCCCGGCTACCAATCGGCCAAGCTTATGGCGTTTGATTACGACAACGCGATAACGAGCTACAAGGATATGGGAGGCCAAGGTTACGTCTATTACATGCCACAGACAACGGCTGGGCACGCCACCCCGTTTATCCTCACCACCGTCTTCAGTAACCTCTTCTACGCCGCGGCCATGACTTTCCTCGGCTGCTTCAGCTTCCTGAAACGCGACCTAAAATAATCTCGTCTCCAGTAAGGCCTTCCTTCCGAGGAAGGCTTTTTCTTTCGTTTTCGGCGCCTTTCTATTGACTAATCAAGGACGGAACCTAAAATTAAGGCAGCGAAGAGGGAGACATGCTCAAAGGCCTATAGGCCTATGGAGTACCACTCCTGAGCCCCCGGCGACGAGTCGGGCGTACCGTCACCGCGTTAAGGGACGAAAGGGACCAGCGATGGTCCGAAGCAAGGTGGTACCGCGCGGAAGCGCCCTTCGAGATGGGGCGTTTTATTTTTCGCCCAAAGGAGAGACCTATGAAAGTCATCTACGAAAAGAACGAAGTCGAACTGGCCGACGGCGCCAATGGTTTTGCCGCCGCGAAAGCCCTCGACGAGGCCAACAAGAGCAAAGACGTGGCCGTCAAATGCGGCGACGCGATCCTCGATATGCGAAGCCCGCTAATTCCGGACAGCGAAATCGCTTTTGTCCGCGAAGGCGAACCCGAAGCCTTCGAGATTCTGAACCATTCGACCAGCCACCTGATGGCCCAAGCCATCATCCATCTCTACCCGGAAGCCAAGTTTGGCTTTGGGCCGGCGATCGAGGAAGGCTACTACTACGACGTCGACTTCGGCGACAAGGCCATCACGGAAGCCGATTTCCCCGCCATCGAAGCGGAAATGAAGAAGCTCTCGAAGGAGAACATTCCTTTCGTCCGCGCCGAAGTCTCCTGCGACGAAGCCAAAATGATTTTTGGCCCCAACGCCTATAAGCAAGAACTCATCAAAGAACACGAAGGTGAGAAGATCTCCACCTACACCCAAGGCGATTTCGTCGACTTCTGCCGCGGACCTCACGTGCCTTCGACGGGCTACATCAAGCATTTCAAGCTCCTGAGCGTGGCCGGAGCCTATTGGCGTGGCGATTCGTCCAACAAGCAACTAACGAGAATCTACGGCACTTCGTGGTGGAGCGAAGAAGATCTCAAGCAGCATCTTGAGGTTCTCGAAAAGCGCAAAGCCAACGACCACCGGAAACTCGGACGCGAGCTCGGCCTCTTCTTTATCAGCGACTACGGCCCGGGCTTCCCGTTCTTCCTCCCGAACGGCATGATCCTCAAGAACTCTTTGCTCGACTATTGGCACAAAATCCATCACGACCACGGCTACATGGAGATCGAAACCCCGACCATCCTTTCCCGCGAATTATGGGAGACGAGCGGCCACTGGGAGCACTACAAAGAGAACATGTACACCACCAAGATCGACGACAAGGACTTCGCCATCAAACCGATGAACTGCCCCGGCGCCATCCTGGTTTATAAGAACGACATCCATTCCTACAAGGAGTTGCCTCTACGTTACGCCGAACTGGGCCACGTCCACCGCCATGAAGCCTCGGGCGCCCTGAACGGCCTCTTCCGCGTGCGCGCTTTCACCCAAGACGATGCCCACACGATGATCCGCCCCGACCAGATCGAAAGCGAAGTCAAAGCCATCATGGCCCTCTTCGATGAGGTCTATCAGGTCTTTGGCCTCTCCTATCACATCGTCCTCAGCACCCGTCCGGAGAAGGACTACATCGGTTCCGTCGAGTTCTGGGACAAATCCGAAGCCGCCTTGGCCCAAGCCTGCAAAGACAGCGGCCACAGCTACGAGATCAACCCGGGCGACGGCGCCTTCTACGGCCCGAAACTCGACTTCAAGCTTAAAGACTCGATGGGCCGGACCTGGCAATGCGGGACGATCCAACTCGACGTCAACCTCCCGCACCGCTTCGGCTGCTACTACATCGACGAGAACGGCGAGAAGAAAGAACCCGTGATGCTGCACCGCGTCGTCTTTGGCTCGGTTGAACGCTTCATTGGTATCATCACCGAAAACTACGGAGGAGCTTTCCCGACTTGGCTTTCCCCGATCCAGGCTAATGTCCTTCCGGTCAACCCGGGCATCCACGGAGCCTACGCCGAGGAAGTCGTCAAAGCCTTAAGCCTCGCCGGCGTCCGGGTCGAAAAGGACGACAGCAACGAGAAGCTCGGCTATCGCCTCCGCAACTCCCAGATCCGCAAGATCCCCTTCACCGTGGTCATCGGAGACAAGGAAAGAGACGAAAAGACGGTCACCTACCGCGTCTATGGAAGCGAGAAGCAAATCACGGTTTCCCTGACGGAATTCGTGCAGATTATCCGTAGATCCATCGACGAAAAAGCCCATTATTGATCCGCTCGATAGCCCTAGGCCGTTATGCCTCAACCGGCATAACGGCTTTTCTTTTGCCCATATCCTTCGACAGAATCGAGAATTAACCAGTTTCGTCATTACATAACTTAGTTATCACTAACTAGGTTAAATTAGTGGTCGCTATTATTTTTTACAATTTTTGGGTCCCTCGGATTCCCCATCCTTTTTGAAAGTCTGTTAACGTTCCTTTCTTGTTAACAAAAAACGTCGACAAAACCCAAAGCGCTTTCTGAAAATCCTCTTTAGGCCAATCCTTTTCCAAGTGATTACTATTCCCTTGCCACAAGGGCTTTTCTTCGTTTTTCAAACCAAGTCGTTACTGCTTTTTTTCAGGGCAAAAAGTATCCGCTCGTTTAATTTTATAGTAATTACTTTTTCGGTTTCCAAGCAGTTGCTATTTCCGTTCCTTCGCTAAACACTGGTTTTTACCCCTAATTAATTGTAAAGATTTCCTTATGGTTTAATGATTGATGGTAGTAAAAATCCTTACTATAGTAATGGTGCTGATAGGAGGTCAGTCCCCCTATGATTCTTAGAGCAAAAAGCCTAACAAACCCCTTGCTTTAGGTCTCATTGCCGCTCTTCTTACCCCTCGGGGCCAAGGACCGGCGAACTGATCACCACCCCTCATCTAATTCCCCCTCCTGGGAATTGTTGACGAAAACCCTGAGTTCCTGATCAGGGTTTTCTTTTTAATAAAAAAAGGTCAGCTGCGGTTGGCTTTTTTCGTAATCTTGTTCTATTCAGGCTCGGCGTAGGAACCGGCTACGAAGACACGACCGGCATTGACCTTCTCCATCCCAAGGATCTTTTTCTTGAGGTCCAGTCCCCCAATGTAACCGACGAGGGATCCGCCCTTCCCAATCACGCGGTGGCACGGTACGAAGATAGGAATCGGATTCTTGTTGAGGGCCATGCCCACGCTTCGTTCGGCATTCGGCTCGCCGATGGCTTTTGCCACCTCTTCATAGGTGACGGTTTTCCCATAGGGTATCGTCTTCACGTAGTCCCAGACTTTCTTCTCGAAATCCGTCCCTTCCGGTTGCAGCTTAATGTCAAAAGACTTCCGTTGCCCAAAGCAGAACTGATTCAGTTCGATGATCGCGTCATAAAGAACCGCGTTTTCCTCGTTGAGGGCGCCTTCGGGATCGATGGCCCCGAATTTCATGCCCACCAAGGCCTTGTCGTTGGCCAGGATGGTGACATCGCCTAGGGCGGTGTCGTAAACAGCGTACCGAATGCTCATAACTATCACATCCGCGCCTCTGCCTTGGAGAGGTTCCTCTTGCTTCTATTAATAGCCATTTCCGCGCAAAAAAGCAAATCGCGCACGCGGGTGCGCGCGAAAGGCCGTAAATATCCTAAACAAAAAGAGGACTGTTTTTATCCGACCAGTCCTAATGATTGCGTAATGACGTTATCCTCGAAATCCTTCGTTTCTAAGACGAAAAAAGAATAATAAAGATCCATGCTCATTCCGGAAGAAGGCTGAAGGCGAAGAAGCGTTTGCCGTCTCCCTCGCTTGTCTTCCGGAAGCCCAGCCGAGTGGCCAAGCTGAGCGAACGCTCATTTTGGGTGTAGCACTCAAAGGACAGGGACCGGAGCCCCAAGCTTTTCGCGAAATCAATCAAGAGTTTCAAAGCCTCCCGGGCATAGCCTTTCCCTTCCGCTTCAGGAAAAAGCCGAACCCCGATTTCCGCAGAGTTGAGGGCGGTGAAATGATGAAGGACGGTCTCACCTAGAAGTTTCCCCTCGAAGTCGTGGATTAAGAGGCTGAGAACATGGCGGCTTTCGTAATCGGCGAGGACATCATTATAGAAATAGGATGGGCTTGCCGTTTGCCCCGCGGGTACCTCGCTCAGGTAATCGTAGCCCCAATAACGGTTCCGTTTCTCGTCGGTCACCAAGCGGAAGTATCCTTCTTGGTCCTTTTCCTCCATTTGGGAAAGAAGGATCCGTGGGCCTCGGAGGGAGGGCAAACCATGGTAAAGGTCAAATTGATTCGTCACCTCAAAGAAACTTTTGCGGAGGAGGGCCACGGGATGCAGTTGGAGTTTGGCCTCTCGAAGCCCGGGATTACCGTCATCCTCCTCCCGATTGACGAAGGCTGCCCCCTCGCCAAAAGCTTTGAGGTAAGCGCTCGTGAGGGCTTGATAAATACCCGGATATTCCCTAAGAGCCTTTTCGATGTGCTGGAAGATGGTGTCGCCCCTCCGCTCGCCTAATGACAAGCCGATGACCCGACCCTTCTCCTCGAGATAGCCCACCCGCGAATCGATGGAGGAGGGATCGAGGAGCATTTCGTGGGAGAGGGCCATTTCGGTGAGCGAGATGTCCCGGCCTTGGTTCTCCGCGATGTATTCTTGCAAAAAGGCCTCCAGGCGCGGAACGTCGCCAAATTGTGCTTCATGGAAAACGGTTTCCGGATGCTCGGCGTAGAAGCGTTCGGCGTTATGGCGTTTACTCTGAAACCGTTTGCCCGGGAAGTCACGGAGATCCTCCAAATTGTAGAGATAGTCCGCCCAGGAGCGGTTGGCCATGATCTGATGATGGGGGTAACGGGAAGCGAGTTTCCTCTCCGCCCCTTCGCAGACGGCGAAGAAACGTAAGGGTAGTTTCTTCGCGAGGCAAAACTCCTCGAGGGCTTCCACGGCTATTTCAAAGTCCTCGCCGAGGGGGCAAAGAAAGCAATATTGGCCTCTTTCGTATTCCTTTTCGATGAGGAGAGTACCCTTGTAAAGGCAGAAACCGGTCCATAGATCGTGCCGCCACATATAGAGGTTGCCGAGGGTGTAATCGCAAAAACGATTGGGGCTGGTGGCGAGGTACGGCCGCAAAAGGGCCAAATCCTCTTTTCGAAGTTCCGCGAATTCAATCATGGTTAACTGAAACCAGTATAGGCCATCTGGGCCTTTGGGGCTTAGCGAATGCTCGGCAAGAAGAATGGGATTGACACCGCCCCTAAAGCGCGGATAATACAACTTGTCGATAAAGTAGAAAGCAGTTCGCGCAAAGAACTCGCCGGATTCCATTCTGGGATCGGCCCATGCTACCACAAGTTTCACTTGAGATAAGCAAGTAATGCGCGGAATTGCCGCGCTATTTTTATTGATAAGAGGAGGAATTCACCCATCGCTTACTTCAACAATTCGAACGACCGTCGTCGCCCCGAGAAACGCTTCGATCCCATCAATGACCACATCCGTTATCCGGAAGTCTTAGTCATCGGACCGAACGGCGAACAATTAGGCAAAATGACGTCCCGCGCTGCCAATGAATTGGCCATGCGGTACAATCTTGACCTCTATTGCGTCGCCCCTAATGCCGTTCCGCCCGTCTGCAAAATCCTCAACTACGGAAAATTCCGCTATGAGACGCAGAAACAGGACAGACTGTCCCACAAAAATCAGCACGCCACCGAACTGAAGCAAGTTCAGCTGACGCCGCAGATCGGCCAACACGACCTTGAAACCAAGGCCCGTCACGCCAGGGAGTTCATCGAAGACGGCAACAAAGTTCAGGTTTGCGTCATCTTCAAGGGCCGGCAATTGGCCCATAAAGACATTGGCGAAGTAGTCATGCAGAATTTCCTGAGCAACCTCAACGATATCGTGCTCATTGACAAGCCACCCTTTTGGGAAGGCAAATGGTACGAATGCATCGTGGCACCGAAGAAAAAATAGGAGGAAAACTTTTATGCCTAAAATGAAGTCAAGTCGCACGCTTGCCAAGCGTATCAAAGTGACTGGCAGCGGAAAGATTAAACGCCACCACGCCTACATGGGACACCTTGCCCCTAATAAGACGCGGAAACAGAAGCATCATCTTCGTGAAGAGGCTTTGGTCAGCAAGTCAGATATGAAGCGGATCAGCCAGATGATCGACTTCAAGGCTAAGTAAAGGAGAATAGAACAATGGCAAGAGTCAAAGGCAGTGTCGCCACCAGGGCGAGCCGCAAGAAAATCTTAAATCGCGCCGAAGGTTACTTCGGTTCGAAGCATCTCCTTTTCAAGACCGCGAAGGAACAGGTTCTCCACAGTCTCCGCTACGCTTACGTTTCCCGTCGGGAAGCCAAGCGTGATTTCCGGAAGCTTTGGATCAAACGTATCAACGCCGCGTGCCACGAGAATAGCATCAGCTACAGCAAGTTCATGGACGGACTCCGCAAGAGCGGAATCGCCATCAACCGCAAGATGCTCTCCGAAATGGCCATCGCCGACGCCGGTGCCTTCAAGGGACTGGTCGAGACCGCTCGCAAGGCCTCGAACAAGCCCGAGCCGAAGGTTAAGTAAGTTCTTCTATAACTAAAAGGCAGCCAACGCTGCCTTTTTTTCTTACAAAAAAAGAGGAACTTTCATTCCTCTTTCGTTTCTTCCGTTTCGGCGAAAATCTTCTCCGCGCCATTCTTCATGAGAATGGAATGGACGCCGGCCACGCATTCGTCGACTAAGGGCTTCCAGTCGAACTTAGCTTCCATCTCCTCGCATTCGGAAATTTTAGGTTTCGTCTTGGGTTTCTTCGGGGCGAAGATGGTGCAGCAATCCTCGTAGGGCCGGATCGAGATATCAAAGGTGCCGATCTTCTTGGCGATGTCGATGATCTGCAGTTTGTCGCTGGTGGCGCAGGGCCGAATGATGGGATAGCTCGTGACGGCGTTGATGGCGATCATCGAGTCGAGGGTCTGCGAGGCCACTTGGCCAATGCTTTCGCCCGTGGCAAGGGCCACGCAATGGTCTTTGATAGCCACCTGATAAGCGATCCGCATCATCATGCGACGCATGACCGTGATGCAATAGGGCTCGTCGACGTATTTGTAGATGGCTTCTTGGAGTTTCGTGAAGGGAACGATGGAGAGTTTGATCTCTTCCTGATAGCCGTTAAGGACCTTCAGGATGTCAGTCAGCTTGTCGATGACCGCGCTCGAGGTGTAAGGCGGGGCGGCGAAATGAAGGCATTCGATGCGAATGCCCCGGCGAAGAAGAAGATAGGACGCCACCGGCGAATCGATGCCTCCGCTTAGGAGCATCAAGGCTTTGCCATTCATGCCAAGCGGATAACCACCCGCTCCGAGATAGGAGTGGGAATAGAGATAAGACGCTTCGAGGCGAAGTTCGAGTTCGAGGATAATGTCGGGCTCATGGAGATCGACCTTGAGCTTAGTTTCGTCAAGGATGCGGTCCGCCACGGCGCAGGCCAGGCCGTAGGAATCGAGCGGATAGTGCTTGTCGGTCCGTTTGACCTTGACCTTGAAGGTCGAGCCGGATTCCATCTTGATGAGGGCTACGGCTTCCTTTTTGATCTCTTCGAGGTCTTTGCTGCATTTATGGACCACCGAGATCTTTTGGATGCCGGAGACGTCTTGCAGTTTTTTGACGATGGAATCGCTATCAGAGCCCTCGGGAAGGGTTACGTAAGCGTGATCGCGGTCGCTCGAAACAACCAAGCCTTCGAAGGCTTTAAGGGCGTGCCGCATATTGCGGACCAACTGGTTAATAAAACTCTTGCGGTTTTCGCCCTTAGTCGAAAGCTCGCCGTAATGAATCATCAGGTAATCGCCATTCATCGGTCTTTGACCTCCGTTAAAATCTCGTCGAAGGCTTTCTCAAAAGAGAGAACCTCATCCATGGTGTTGAGGGCGGAAAAGCTAAGTCGGATCGAATTCTCGGCCCGCTGCCGGTCACCCGTCTCCGCCTCGACGACGTAGGAAAAGGGAGCGACTTTGCTCGAGCAGGCACTGACGGATGAAACGTAAATCTCCCGATTGGAGAGGGCTTCCACCACCACCGAGGCCTTCTTCTTCGTCAAAGAGAAATTGAGGACGTAGGGAGAGGCATCTTCTGGCGAATTGATGAGGACCCCATCTTTGGTCAAAAGATACCGCCGCAGTTCCTTGTTGAGGGGCCGAACGATGTCTTCGTGCTTTTCTAGATTCCGTAAGCCTTCCGTCTGGGCGAGGGATAACGCGGCGTTGCCAGCGACGTTAGAGGTTCCGGCCCGAAGGCCGTCTTCTTGCTCGCCGCCTTCGTTTTGCGGCTCGAAAACGATGTTCTTCTTATAGAGCAGAACCCCGGTTCCCTTGAAGGCCCCGAACTTGTGGCCCGAATAGGATAAGAGGTCGCAGACGCCATAGGGGAAGGCGAGCTTGCACATGGCCTGGGTGGCGTCGACGTGGAAAAAGGCTTTTTTGTATTTATGGACGATGGCGGCGAGGCGGGTCAGGTCGAAGATGGAGCCGATTTCGTTGTTGACGGCCATTAGAGAAACGAGGATGACCTTCTCGTCCATGACCGCTTCAAGGGCCTCCGGCGTCACGACTCCTTCGCGGTTGACTGGCAAGACAACGAGCTCATAGCCGAAATGATCGCGTAAATCGTAGAGCGGGCGAAGAACGCTCGGATGCTCGATGGAAGAAGTGATGATCTTTTTGCCACGGTTGGCGTAATGAAGGGCCAAGCCTTTGAGGGCGAGGTTATTGCTTTCCGTGGCTCCGCTCGTGAAAATGACCGAGTGCGTTTTCTCGAGCGAAAGGGACTTCAGGATGCTCTCTCGGGCTTCGTCGAGGATCCGTTTGGCCTGAAAGCCAAAAGCGTGGTTGGAAGAGGCGTTGCCAAAAGAGGAGGCGTTGACTTCCTCAAATCGTTTGATGGCCGCGGGCAAAGGGGCGGTTGTGGCGGCATTATCGAAATAAATCATGGTTTTAGTGGCTCTCCGTAACGCGCCCAGCGACTTCGACGGACACTTCTTTGGCTTTCACGAAGTCACCGGAGTAGAAGAGTCCTTCGGCTTGGATCATGAGGGCGTTCAGCTCACCGCTGTTGGCCCGGAAACGGTTGGCGTAAACGATGGCCTTCTCGGCCTCGCCGAAATCGGTGCGGTCTTTTTCGAGTTCCTTCACCATCGCGTCGGTCCCCTCCGAGAGGGCGGTCAAATCGGCATTGACCTTCTTGACGTCGATCGGCAAGGTTCGTAGATCGACCGACAGGAGATCGAGGGCCGCATAGAGGGCCTCCGTTTTCGCGCCATAACGGTCATAGATCGGTTTCAGATTTATTTCGCGGAGGGTCTTCTCGGCGTTCTTGAGGCGCGTCCAATAGGTTCCGAGCGCCACGTTGGCGTTCTCGCTGTCGGTTTTGAGGGAGGCAAGGTAATCCTGGAATTCGGCAATCTGCTTGGCGGCCTCGAGGCCTTGCTCGCTCAGGGTCTTCATCCTCTCCACAAGGAGGGAATAAGGTTGCTTGGTCGAGCTATGGATGTAGGAATCAAGGCTCCGGCGCGAAGCCCCGGCCTTGTTGATGGTGTTCTGAATGGCGTCGATGCGGGATTGCTCGCCGCTCAGCAAAAAGATTTTTCTCACAGCCGGAAGAGCGTTGCAAAGAACAATGAAACTCTTCTCCAGTTCGTTCTCTTTGGCGTAAATGGCGTCGCAGTCGGTCTCGAAAGTGGTCCGAGCGGTTTTCTCGTAATCGAAACGGGCCCCGTACTGGTCGATTTTCGTCGTCATCGCGTCCATTTCTTCGTCCACGCCCCGGATGTCAAAATGCTGGACGCGCTTAGAAAGGGAGGTGATTTTCTCATTGAGGGCAGCGAAATCATCGGGGAGCAGGATGTGATAAAGGGGATAGCCGTTTTTGATCATCTCATCGTAACGGTTCTGGAGAGACGTCAGTTTATCAGGCAGGACCGATTGGACGCTGATGCAGGTGTTCGGCAAAGCTTTGAGGGTGACGGCCAAAGAGTCGTTGACCGGAGAAATCTGATTGATGAGAATGGCTTTCGCGTCCAAGTATTGGGCGTTTTCGATGTTCTGCTCCACGAGGTCAAAGAGGTTGTCGAGCTTCGCAAAGACGCTTTCGAAGGAGGCGTTCACGAGGCCAAGATCGGCCTGACGGGTGAAGTAATCCTGTTTGACTTTCCGGAGTTTTTCCCGTTCGTCGAAGCTTAAGGTGCGGCAGTCCTCTTCGTCCTGGAATTTGCGTTTCAGGGCTCCGTCGAGGGCAATCACCTGCGATTCGTAGGACTCCACGGATTTTCTGGCAAAAGGCAACTGGGCCTTGAGTTCTTTGTAGTGCCGGGCGACAAATAGATCCTTGGTCCCATTTAGAGCCGCCTGGGCCGAGGCGTCGCTGACGTCGCGGATGTCCTTAAACTTTTTGTTCCAGTCCATGTATTCCTGGACATAGGTCAGGTTCATGCTGGAGATGGTTTCGAGGCGTTTGATAAACTGGCTATCTTGCCCGAAAAGAAGCCCGTGGCTTCTCTCGAAGCGCGAACTGAGGTCGTGAACCTGGCGTTTGAGGCGAGCGTGATGGAACACCGTGAAGTGCAAGAGGAGGAATAAAAAGAGAAGAAAAACGCCGACGCCGATGCAGATTCCGATAACTAGTGGGTCTGAAAGCAAAGATGCTAAGTTCATAGTTTTTACCGCTTTACTATATCACGGGAGCGCGTCTATGCGCGAGAGCAAGTCAAGCCTAATGAAAAGAGAAGAAGCGCCTGCCTCTTCTCGCCTCATAGGTTCCTAGGCTTTTTCCACCGCGTCTTGCTTAACCGCGAACATCTCGCTATCTAGAGGACGAATGGAAGGTTTTATAGCGAAAACTGTTGACGGTGCCTTGGCTAATACTTATAGTATTACACGCGTAGATAGAGCAGATCCTTATGCGTCCGTCCGACGTCCGCCCTCGAAAAAAGTAAGCTGACAGCTACTCAGCTGAAATGATTGGTGGACACCCGGGAGGCAGGAATGGGTCCCTAACTTTGTTTAGCGCAAGGAAAGGAGAATACGAATATGTCAAGGTACATTGACTCCAAATGGAAGCAGGCTCGTCACCTTGGTTTCAGCACTTCTGAAACCGGGGAGGAACTCAAGCGTCGTCCGTATGGTCCGGGCCAGCATGGCGCGGATCGCAAGCGGAAGCCGTCCGAGTACGGAACCCAGCTTCTCGAGAAGCAAAAGCTGAAGGAACTCTACGGCGTTAACGAACGCCAGTTCCGTCGTCTCTTCGTGATTGCCAAAAAGGATAGAACCGTCACTGGTTTGGCCTTCTTCCGCATTCTGGAGAGCCGTCTCGACAACCTCGTCTTCCGCATGGGCTTCGCCCGTTCGAGAGCCGCGGCCCGTCAGCTCGTGAACCATGGCCACATCACCGTTAACGGCAAGAAAGTCGACATCGCGTCCTATCTTTGCAAGATTAACGATGTGATCGCCCTCAAGGAGACCACTCCGCTTAAGTGCGTGAAAGAGTCTTTCGAAGGCAAACCCGCCATCCCGGCCTACGTCAAAGTAGAAGCCGAGAAGTTCACCGGAACCTTCGCCCGTCTTCCTGAGCGCAATGAGCTCGCGCAAGACATCAACGAAGCGCAGATCATCGAGTACTACAACCGCCTGTTGTAATCCTCCCATGACGCATGAAGCCCCACCGCAAGGTCGGGGCTTTTTTCTGGCCAATCAAGAAACGGAACCCTTTCCCCAAAGAAGTTTTTTCTTGAAGATGCCATGGGTTTTCTTGTAAAGATTGTTTGGCTTTCTTACTCAATTCCAATTCTTCATTAAAATGTGGTTTTTTGTGGCGAGCCCTCGATTCCTTGAAAATGAAATGCCAAACTTTCTCGACCGACGAATAAAGGAGGAGAGGCCATTCTTTCATTCGGAGAATCAAAGAAACGTTTTTCACGATTTTCGGGAAGTTTCCACGATATTTGATGACTGGCCCAATTAATGAAACTCCATCCAAACTGACCAACCAGAGCTTAACCGGTTCCGAAGAACAAGGGTCTTGTTTCGATAGAGAGCGAAAACGTCATTGAAAGATGGCTTACTTTCTCTAGAATAGATGGGGTATGGAAGAAATGGAAACAATCGTCTCGGAAAACTTGGCTTCATTAAGAAAGGCCAAGCACCTAACCCAGCAGGAACTGGCAGAGAAAATTGGCTATAGCGACAAGAGTATCTCCAAATGGGAACTTGGCAAGGCCATCCCCACCGTGGATATCCTAAAAGAATTCGCCGACTTCTACGGCGTGAGCGTGGATTTTCTTATCACCCCCCAAAGCCCGGAAGAGCGGGACAAAGCCCTCCAAGGGAACCAGAAGTTGAACAGTAATCACATCATCGTCACGGCCATGGTGGCCACCTTCGTGTGGTTCACCGCCGCTTGCATTTACGCCTACAGTGTCCTGAACAAACTCGGCGATTCCGGCTGGTGGATCGCTTTCGTGTGGGCCGTGCCGGCCAGCATCTTTACGACTGGAGCCTTCATTCGGTGGTTTTGGGGAAGAACCGGCCACTTCGTCCTTTGCGTCAGTTTGTTTATTTGGACGCTTCTAACGGCGCTCTTCCTTCAGTTCTATTTCTATGCGGCGCAAAATCTTTGGTATATCTTCCTCGTGGGGATCCCGCTTCAGGTTGGAGCCATCCTCCTCAATCGTTGGAAATGAAAAAGCGGCCCTGAGGTCGCTTTTTTAACAGCAATAGCCTACCTTATAACTCGGCCAAGAAGTAATTCTTTTTCCCGCGCCTAATCACGAAGTATTTCCCGCAGAGGGTTTCGGCGGGGCCGTAGAGGCGGTTCCGGTCCCCCGCCAGGGACCCCTTGGTGTGGACCGC